>Ga0306926_10000363_pt1 | contig 40793 bp, 58 predicted proteins | sample flu12Cox44000178_FD_203759 | JGI IMG/M metagenome (GOLD analysis project Ga0306926, IMG submission 203759) | Lab enrichment of tropical soil microbial communities from Luquillo Experimental Forest, Puerto Rico - flux8day.12C.oxic.44.000.178 (v2)... | ecosystem: Environmental > Terrestrial >... | reverse complement strand
TGTACTGGATGTACATCAGGTAGCGGTTTGTTGTGACCATTCTTTCCCCTCGGTTAGTGTTTCGAATCCTACAACATATCCATGAAACCGTGCAATACGATTTCGCTATTGAGATTTGCTCAATATAGCCTCATAATATAATTAGACACGGGGGCTACATGAAAAAATGCTGCGCATGCAAGGCCGAAAAGGATGATGCGTCATTCGGGCGAGACAAGAGTCGAAAGGATGGGTTGGCCACAAGTTGCATTGAGTGTAGACGTAAGTACAACGCGCGCCGAAGTAATTCGGATGAGGGGAGGGCGTATAAACGCAAGTGGATTGAGAGCAACAGAGACAAGGCGCTCGCTTACACCAAAAGTTGGCAGGCTAGAGTTGGCAAAGACCGAGTCAATGAGGTAGCCAAAAATTGGCGAGAAAGAAATCCGGAATCATTTAGGGAAAACGTATCAAGATGGCGCAGGGAAAACCCTCACAAAGATCGGGCTAAGACGAGAAGGTATCAGGCTTCAAAGCTTTTGGCCATGCCGGGTTGGGCTGATCCAGGGGCTATAGAAAATTGCTATCTAGAAGCTGAACGGATGTCTATAGAGACAGGTATTCCTCATGATGTTGACCATATCGTACCGCTTCAATCCAAGTTGGTTTGCGGGTTGCATTGGGAGGGGAATCTTGTTGTGATACCGTCATCAGAGAATAGGAAAAAGGGTAATAGGCAGTGGCCCGATATGCCATAGGTCTTTACAAAATCTCATCACTAATGTAAGGTGGCGTTACCTGTGAGTGATTGTCTGCCTTTGTGGGTTGCGACTACGCGGCTCATCGGCTCCCCCTTCAGCCGAGCACGTCCCCCAATCACTCGCAGGGCCTCCAGGTCTAGCCGCACCGTAAGCGAGCGCATGGCCCGTTAAATCGTCTCCGCAGGGCAGGGACAAGTCCGGCATTCGTGCCTCTCTTGTTTTCGCCTATGGAGTTTTAACGTGAGCAATTCGCTTCTTACAATCAACATGATTACCAACGAAGCCGTTCGTCTGTTCACGCAGACCAACGCTTTCCTTCGTTCGGTGAACCGTCAATACGACGACCAATTCGCCCGCACTGGCGCCAAGATCGGCAACACGCTGCGCATCCGACTGCCGAACGATTACGTGGTCAATACCGGCCCCGCGATCACCCCGCAAGGCACGAACGAGCAGAACACGACGCTCACCGTCGCGACCCAAGCTAACGTCCCGGTCTCGTTCGGTACGGCTGAACGCACGATGAGCCTTGACGACTACAGTGAGCGCATCCTGGCTCCGGCAGTCAACCGCCTGGCTGCATACGTCGCTAACGACCTGATGAACGTTGCCGCGTCGAGCTGCAACATCGTTTCGAAGACCAACGCGACCGCATCGCCGGACGCTGGAACGTGGTTGCAAGCTGGCGCGATTCTGGACCAGAACCTGTCGCCGCGCATGGATCGTAAGATCATCATGGACCCGGTCACGCAAGCGCGCACGGTTACGTCGCTCGCCGGCCTGTTCAACCCGCAACGCAAGATCGCGGATCAGTACGAAACGGGCATGCTGACGACCGATACCCTCGGTTTCGACTGGCTCTCGGATCAGACGACCCAGGTTCATACGGTCGGTACGTTCTCGGCAGGTACGGTCTCGGGCGGCGGTCAAACGGGTAACACCCTGACGACCTCGGCGATTACCGGCACGCTGAACAAGGGCGACATCATCACGATTCAGGGCGTGAACGCGATCAACCGCCTGACGGGTCAAGACTACGGTCAGCTCGCACAGTTCGTCGTGACTGCCAACGTGCTCAACGGCGCTACGTCGATCCCGATCTACCCGGCCATTACGCCGGCTCCGGCAGCGTTCAACACCGTTACGGCCTCGCCGGCTGGCGGCGCAACGATCAGCCTTGTGATCCCGGCTTCCACGAAGTATCGCCAGAACCTGGCGTACTACCCGGAAGCTTTCACGCTCGCAACGGCTGACCTCGAAATGCCTACGCAAGGTGTTGTCGAAGCGGCCCGCGCCTCGTTCGATGGCGTCTCGATGCGGATGATTACCGCGTACGACATCATGTCGGACAACCTCATCACCCGTCTGGATCTGCTGTACGGATACGCTGCGATCCGTCCGGAATGGGCATGTATCGTCGCGGATACGCTCTAAGTTTTTCCTCGGTGCGTTGTACTTCCCCCGGCCTTCGGGTCGGGGTTTTTAAGGAAAAACTATGGGCGCTTTCAAGGTCGCGTTCGAACCTAAATCGGAGAATCGATTGAATTACACGACTCCGTATGTCTATCAAGAGTATCCGAAGTGGGTAACTCTCGCGGACGGCTCGCAGATCATCGTCAATGACGCAGAGGAAGAACATGCGGCTATTGGTCCGGTTACTTCCGACACTGGTGGAGATAGGGATTCGCTTATGGCAGAGGCGAAAGCGCTCGGCCTGAATCCGCACCATAAGACAGGCGTCGAAAAGTTGCAGCAGCTTATCAACGAATCCAAAGGGGTTTCAAATGCGTAAGTTTCTTGCTCACTATGTCGGCGCTCTTGTCGCCGCATGTGCTCTCATTCCGTCGGCCCACGCTCAGTTCAATCCGAGCAACGGCTTTCAGACGATCACCAACCAATGCGGCACGTACTTTCTGCAATCGAGCACGTACTACAACGGTCAAGGCGTTTCGGTTGGTTCGACGCTTCCGTTCTGCGCGGGCGCACTGAGCCAGCAAAACGGCGCTAGCGTTTCGATTCAGCCGGCCAAGTACACGAACGCCAATCTCCCTACCTGCAACGCTTCGTCTTCGGGCCTTATCGCCGTCGAAACGGATGGCGCGGCCTCGCCGGTCTACGCGGCAACGGCAACGGGTAGCGGCACGCTCGCTGTGCAAGTGATGTGCACGAACTCGAACGGCTCGTATAGCTGGACCAACCACTAAGCAGGGTGCTGCCTTGGATAAGAATTTCGGTTTGAATGGTGGATTCGCGACTGTTTCCACTTCGAAGGGCACGTATCTTTACCAGGGTGGCAAGTATTACGACACTCAGTTTAACTATGTGAGTGACACGCTGCCGGATCAGACGCCGCATCTGTCTGTTTCGGTAGCGGCAAATGCCGCGGCTCTCGCAAGCATCACGAGCAGTCCTACGAAGGTTCTGGCAAGCGGCGGCGGCGCTCAGGCGCGCGCATGCACTACGGCGGTCACGAATACGACTGGCGTAGTTCAGATGCTCCCGCTGATTATCCCGGCCAATACGGTTCCGAGCAGCGGCGCGCAAGTCGATATTCAGTTCTCGTTCTCGAATAACAACAGCGCGACGGCCAAACAGGTCTACGTCACGCTGGGCGGTATTCAGGTTGGGCCGGCGACGAGTGCGACGACGAACGTCTTCACTGAAGGGCGTTTGCGTCTGCGCACGGACGGCGCTGGAAACCTGATTTGCTCCACGGTCTCTGCTGATGGCGCGACCTCGACGGCGTATCAGTCCATCGCAATGGATATGACGAAGGATCAGCAGCTCTGTTTCTGGGGATCTGTTGGTGCTGTTGGCGATTCGATGTACCTTCAAGGCTATACGGTCTCCGTAACGGCCTGTCCTGCTGCTCCTGCTCCGGCTCCCGTTCTGCCTGGCAAGAAGATCTTCTACGGCGTGAATAGCCATCCTGGCTACTATCCGGTTGTTAGCGGTAAGCAGATGGTCGATCTGATGAAGTCGCTCGGCATGACCGTACTTCGTCTCGACTACAACGGACCTTCGAATGCTGCTGCGATTCAGGCGTATGCGCAGGCGTTCCTCGAAGACGGCGGAAACCTACAGGTCTACTGCATCGTCAATGGATCGATGGAATCGTCAGCCGGCGTCGCATACGCCAATGAGGCGGCTGCATACGCTGGAAACTTCGCGCTTGCTGCGGGCGCTGCACAGGCCCTTGGGCGGTACGGCGTGACGATGTATGGCTGCGGCAACGAACTCGATTCGAAGAGCGCTGGAGGCGTGAATATCCGCACTCCTGCGCCTCCTACGTGGACGGCTGGCTCGAAAGCGGCTGACTTCGTGAATTCGGTGTATCCGCTGTTCCGGGGCGCATGCAGAGGCATGATTGACGGCGTTAAGTCGGTGATGCCTAACGCGATCTGCGGATCGAATGCCTTCACGAACGCATCGATTTATCTCAGTGACTGCCTTTGGAATGGAACGGCGCCGGATGGATCGACTGGCTATGCGGTATGCCGCTGGGATGTCACTGACTGGCATCTGTATTCGCAGGGTGATGCTACCAACGTTGTGTACTCGCAGGGCGGCGGCTCGATTAAGTTCAACCAGCTGCAATACCTGGCTCAGGCGTACGGTAAGCCGATTTTCATTTCGGAATTCAACCCGATTGGCACGACTGGCGCGACGAACGATGCAGGAAACGCGACTGTCACGCCTCAGTGGATGACGTCTTGGGTTGCGCTCAAGGATAAGTTCAACATCGCGTCGATCATGTTCTATGACCTGTTTGACGGCACATTCCAGATGATCCCGGCTGATGTCCCGCCGTACACGCTGAACCAGACAGGCGCGGCAATTAAGGCGTTCATCCAAGCAAATCCGGTGAATCGATGACAGTTCCGGCTCCGACCACTCCCGGCGACATCATCACGCTGGCGCTTAAAACCGCCAATGTGGTCGGTGTCGGCCAAACGCCTGAAGCGGAGGATATGAACGATGCGTTCAATCTTCTCAATATGCTTCTGGCTCAGCTTCAGCGCCGGCGATACTTCGTTTACGGCCTGACTACGACCAGTTTTCAGGGCAATAACTCGGTCTCGTACACTGTCGGCCCGGGTGGGAATTTCAACATTCCTAGGCCCGCAAAGATCGAATCGGCGTTCTTCCGGCAGAACAATACGACCTCTTACCCGGTCGATTACCCGCTTGAAATCCTTCGATCTCAAGAGGATTACAACCGGATAAGCCTGAAGACGCTGAACGCGTTCCCTCGGTACTGCTTCTACGATATGGCTTACCCCACGGGTAACCTGTTCGTATGGCCGGTTCCGAATAATACGTACACCATCTTCATCAGCACGATTACGCAGATTCAGCAGTTCGTAGATGTGTCGGATCAGATCGCGCTTCCGCCTGAATACAGCGCGGCGCTTATGTGGAATCTGGTGATGGAGTTGTATCCGTTCTACGGCCTTCCGGTGAATCCTGTAGTGGTAGGGAAGGCTGAAGCGTCGCTCCGGATCATCGAAGAAGCGAACGTACAGATTCCGCAGCTCGCTATGCCGCCGGCGCTGAAGAACAATCGCGGATCGACTTACAACATCTATGGCGACTTTATGATCGGGAGTTCGCCGTAATGCGCATCCCGCTCACTACCGGCGCATATGAGGCGCGCTCGCTTGTCGCTGAGGCGCAGCGCTGCGTGAACCTCTACATGGAGAAAAATCCGCCTGACGCGCAGTTCCCATTCACGTGCTATCCGACGCCTGGATTGGATCTGCTCGCCACTGCTGAACCGACAGAGGGGAGCGGCTGGCGCCAACTGTGGTTTGCATCGAATAACAAGTTCTACGGAGTCTGTGGAAACACGGTCTTCGCTATCAGCGAATCATGGGCGCTGACGCCGTTGGGGAACATCGCGAGCACTTCTGGTTACGTCTCAATGACGGACAACGGCAACTACGTTGTTATCGTGGATGGCTCCAACCGGGGTTGGACGATCAAGCTTGCTGATGATTCGTTCGCGCTGATCTCTGATTCTGCGTTCCTTGGCGGTAACACGGTGGGGTTTGTCGACGGATACCTCGTGTTCAACTCGCCAGGCACGAACGAATGGTATGTGTCTCTGGTGAATGAAGTATCGTTCGATGCGCTCGATTTCGCTTCGAAGTCTGGCTATTCCGATCTTCTGGCCGGCGTAGGCGTGGCAAAGCGATACGTATATCTGTTCGGGCAGCAGACGACTGAAGTATGGTTTGACGCCGGCGATACGCCGTTTCCGTTCAATCGTCTGCCAGGCGTGTTTATGCAGTTCGGATGTGCCTCGCCGGGCTCCATCGCTCAGATGGACGGTAATCTGTACTGGCTGGCTCAGTCGCCGCAAGGCAAAGCGATGGTTGTTCGCTCGCAGCAGTTCAATGCCGAGCAAATCTCAACGTTCGCACTCGATAACGAGATGCAGGGTTATTCTGACCTGGACCAAGCTATCGGCTTCACCTATCAGCTTGATGGCCATTTCTTCTACGTGCTGATCTTCCCTGAGTCGGACAAGACCTGGCAGTATGATCTGAGCACGCAGCAATGGAACGAGCTGATATGGATCGATGGGAATGGTCAGGAGCACCGTCACAGGGCGAATTGCTATGCGAACGCCTATGGTATGTCGGTAGTTGGCGACTGGCAGAACGGGAAACTCTACCACTGGAATCAGAACACGTACACGGACGAAGGGAATCCGATTCCTCGCATTCGTTCGTTTATGCATGGCGTGGATGAGGCTTCGAACCGTATTCACTACATGTCGCTGATTGCGAACATGGAAGTAGGAAACGGCATCGGGACGAACGTGGATGTGCCTGTGTTCCTGCGGTGGAGCGATACGCGCGGCGTGTCATTCGGGAACGCAGTACAACGCTCGATGGGCCGGGAAGGGCAGTATCTGACTTCTATCCAGTGGACCCGGCTTGGCATGGCTCGTGACCGAGTATTCGAAATCTCATGGTCCTCCCCTGTGAAAACCGCTCTGCTTGGCGCCTGGGTAGAAGCGCAATCGAATAATCAGTAATGGCGAACCTACAGACAAACGTACCGCTCGTAAATGAAGCCTTTGTCGACAAGAACGGGAATATCACGGAATCGTGGTTTCTGTTCTTGATTCAGCTTTGGCGGCGCACTGGCGGCTCTACGCCTAGCGGCGAGGGGATCTCGATTGACGACGTATTCGCGGTCGAGTCTACGTTCGGTATTTCGGCGCCTGATTCTCTGAAAGAGAGTTTGAGCCAGCAGATTACCGTAGCGCCTACGGTATCGCCAGATTCGTTGTCTGACATGGTTTTTGCGCCTATTGTGGTAACTTCAACGGGCGGTAATGGTACTATTACGGATCAGACGTTTAGCAGTGGCGTAAATTTTACTCCGGGCGTGACAACGGCTCTAACGCTGAGTAATGCTTTCACGAACGGCATGCAGATATGGGTGTTCTTCGACGGTACGTTTCAGGGCGACGACCAATATTCGCTTAGCGGAACTACTCTGACATTCACAAGCGCCATTCCGGTAGGGGTTAGTAAGGTTTACGTCAAAGGATTGAGATAACCACAATGCAGCGCGTACCTAAACCTATCGCCGTTCTCCCGCTGACGACTTCAGCGGCGACGTATTACACAGTTCCGAGCGGCACGATTTCGACCATTGCCAATCTCTCGCTGACAAATACGAGCGCTTCGCCTGTGGCTGTGACTGTCTACAACGTTGCGAGCGCCGGCTCACCTAGCGCGGCTAATCAACTCGTGTCGGCGTTCTCGCTGTCGGCTGGACAGTCGTATGTGCCCCCCCAGGCTATCGGGTTGCAAATGAACGCAGGTTCAACGCTTCAGGCTCTTGCCGCGACTGGAGCAGTAGTCAACATTCAGGGCGGCGTTTATGAGACTTCAGGGAGCTAAAAATGGCACGATTCACTGGTGTAGCAACCGAAATTACTTTCCAGCATCAAGTAACGCTGTCGCCGGCCTCGGTCGCGGCTAATACCTCGGCAGAACAGACTTTCACGGTCCCGGGTCTCACGGTTGGAGGCGTCGTATACGTGAATAAGCCGACTGCACAAGCTGGCCTCGGCATCGTCGGCGCTCGCATCAGCGCGAACAACACGCTGGCTATCACGTTCGGTAACTTTACGGCATCGCCTATCGTTCCTACCGCGAGCGAAGTCTACAACGTGGGCGTAATCCGGATCATCGGCAACTAAAGTGCAGATCGTTCCCAAAGTCACGTTCTCAATCGATGTGCGGTGCAAGGTAGAGTCTCTAGAAAGAGAGATTCAGAAGCTTCCGCAAGTCGATTGCCCCGTCTGGAATTACTTCGCGCCTGGTTTGTATGCGCGCAAGATGCTTATTCCGAAGGGCGTGACTTTGACGGGAGCGGTTCACAAGTCAGAGCATCTAGCAATAGTCTCAGGCGACATCGAAGTAACCTCGCCTGATGGGCCGGTGCGCATCAAAGATAAGCACTACATTTTCAAATCCATGCCTGGCGAAAAGCGGGCAGGATACGCGCATGAGGATACGTATTTCACTACGATCCATGCGACAGATGAAACCGACCTAGACAAGCTGGTAGAAGAATTAACGGAATCGAAAAGTGCGGAATTGCTTGGCGGTCCGGAGAATATGCAGTTAATCAATAACCGTCTAAAGGACGAATCATGAGTTTCGGGCTATCAGCGGCTGCGATTGGCGGTATCGCTGCTGGCGTTGGCGCTGTCGGCGGTGCTTATATCTCGTCTCAAGGTGCCAAGTCAGCCGCTAACACGCAGGCTCAAGCGTCGCAAAACGCAGCACAAAATCAATGGAATCAGTTTCAGCAGTTGCAGACAAATCTGCAACCGTACATGCAACTCGGAACGGATACGATTCCAAAGCTTCAAGGGCAGCTTGATACGCTCGGTGGTATGAAGTTTAACTTTAACCCCACGATGGAGCAGTTAGAGCAGACGCCAGGGTATCAGTTCAATCTTCAGCAAGGCATGAAGAACACGAACAACGCGCTGGCTGCTAAGGGGCTGAATCTGTCTGGCGCTCAGGCTAAGGGATTGGACGCGTTCAATACTGGTTTGGCATCGAACACGTATCAGCAGCAGTACCAGAACGCACTTAGCCAGTTTATGACGAACTATGGCGTGAATTCGGATCAGTATAACCGGCTGACCGGCTTGGTAGGTTTGGGCCAAAACGCGGCTGCTGGCGTTGGCAATGCGGGGCTTCAGACAGCGAATCAGGCGGGTAATTTCCTGACTTCCGGCGCCAATGCTTCGGCTGCTGGAACGGTCGGCGCCGCTAATGCCGCGTCCGGCGCGCTTGGTAATCTTGGCGGGATTGGGTTGCTGTACGGCTTGCAGAATCAGAATTCTTCTCCGGCAGCAAACAACATATACGGCACTACCGAAGCCGGAAACCCTAACTACTTTACGACGGGTAACGTAGGTTAATATATGCCGCTCGACGCCTCCATCCCTCTTCAGGTTCAGACGCCAAACCCGCTTCATTCTTTAGGGCAAGCGGTTCAGACTGCTAGCGGACTTCAGAGCCTGGCGAACGCTCGCCAAAACAACCAACTTCTGCAATTGCAGACGCAAAGCGCTCAGAACGATCTTCAGCAGAGCAACCAGCTTCAGTCCGAGCGCAACGCGTTCAGCTCTGCCATGCAGAACCCCAATGCCCCGTTCAAGAATCCGGACGGCACGATTGACTATGGCAAGTTGCAAAACTGGACGGCTACCAATACGCCTTTGATCGGCAGCAAGTATGCAGATCAGATCCTTGGAACGGCAAAGAACGTTAATGACTATCGCTCGGCACTCAGCAGCATGTCGAACGATGACATGAACAGAGTCAACGCTGTAGTCCATTCGTTTATGGGGCCGCAAGGAACGCCGATCGTTCCTCCTCAAGCTATGGTCGCTCAGCTTGAAAACATCAAAAAGACTCTGAACGGCCAGGGCGCAGGATACGTCGATCAGGTAATCAAGGGGATCTCTAGCCATGCAGGGAGCCCTCAAGAATTGCAGACTTCTCTAGGTCAATTGGCACGCGATACCACTCCGGCCAGTTCTCAAGCTTCGCAGCTTCAGAGCTCAACCGGGTTGCTCAATACCGGCGGGCAGAATGTTGCGTACTCGACCAATGCAGAATACGGGAAAGCGCCCGGCACGCTTACTGGCAATCCCGGAATCCCGAATGAGGTTGGCCCGGGCGAACGCCAGACTGTGGGCACGAATGCGCTTACTGGCGGACCTACCGTTGTATCGAAGGACGCAAGCGGAAACGTTACGGGGATCACGAACCCGCCTACTTCGGGTGTCTACATCGCTCAGCCTGGCGATGCTCAAGATCTTCCCGTGCTTTCAGCGGAGCGCGATCAGGCTCGCTCGATGTATAACAACGCCGGTCTTCAGCACAACAATAACCAACTCATCCTGCAAAACATAGATAGCGTTGGCGCTACGGGTCAATCGGGCAGTTGGTTTAGAAATATCGCGTCCGGCCTCGGCTTCAACCCTGGCGAGGCGAACAAGGACGGCAAGTTCGACCCGGCAACGGCGTACGATTTGGTCGGCAAGGGTCTGGAACGTTCTGCGCTTCAGGCGGCTCAATCTATGGGTCCGCAGACCAATGCAGGCCTAGCTGCTCAGGTAGCGGCGAACGGATCGACGCACTACACGCCAGCAGCGATCAAGGAAGTGACGAAGCTTAACGATGCCATCGTGACCGGCTCGCAGTCGTATCAGCCGGGACTGGAGCGCGCTATTGCCGCAAATCCTGCGGCTGGCGTGTTCGCCAAACGTCAGTTCGATCAACAGTGGGGCGCCAATTTCGATCCTGTTATCTATCAGTATTACAACGCGATCAAGTCTGGCGACAAGGGCGAACAAGCTGCCATCCTGAAGAAGCTTGGCGGCACTGGATCGGACGCGTACAAAGCGATGCTACAGAAGGCTAAGAACTTGCAGCAACTGTCGAATACGGGGAGCCTGTAATCAATGGACGATCTTCTCGCTACGCTGCAAGGGGCAACGGGGCAACAGCAGCCTACGCAGGCTGCTCCGTCCGCGCCTGTTCAGCAGTCGTCTGGGTTCGATCCGAATAAGAGTTATGGCACGCCGTCGAAGCTGCTCGATAACCTGACGATGACGGAGAGTAGCAAAGACCCGCTGGCCGTCAACAAGACGACCGGCGCGATGGGTCCGTACCAGTTCATGCCGGCGACGCTAGCCATGATGCGCAAGCAGGGCATCAAGTTCGATCCGTTCGACCCTGTGCAGGCGCGCAATGCTGCTGACTACTACATCCAGAAGCTTAAGTCTCAGAACGGCGGCACGTATCAAGGCGCTCTTAAGGCCTATGGTGGATTCGTAAAGCAGGACCCTAGTCAGTACATCGCCAAGGTAATGAACGGCGTAGACACGACTCAGGGCACGACTCCGGGTCAGTCTAGCGTTGGTCAGAAGGCGCCGGTTGACAATGGCCCGATGTCGGATCTGTTCTCGACGCTTCAGAGCGCGCCTCAGCAGCCCAAAGCGGCGGCTCCGGCTGCACCTGTGGCTCAGCAGCCTCAGAAACCGGCGCCGGCTCAGTCTAGCGGTCCGTTGGCTCAATTCGGACAGGGTGCGGTCGCTCTCGCGGATACCGCGCTTGGAGCTCCCGGTGCGGCGCTTTCGCAAGGTGAATACGCCGTACGTCGCGCACTCGGCCAATCTCCGGAACAGGCTCAAGCGGGATCTGAGAATGGAATCGGCGCGTTCTTCAATCAGCCGGTAGCCAAGGCCGTTAATGGTATCGGACGCCTGTTCGGAGACAACACGGACATCCGAAACACGGCTGGCTATCAGGGCGAGGCATCGCAACGTCTGATGGGCGCCGTAGGGCAGGGTATTCAGGCCGGCTCTCAGGCTGTTTCTAATGCTACCGGCATCCCGGTTCAAGACGTTTCGAACATGGCTCAAACGGGGCTTATGGCGGTCCCGGCTTTGGCGAAGAGGGCTGCTCCGGTTATCGGAGAGGCGGCGGTAGCTACGGCTGCTGACGACACGAATTTCAGCAAGAGCGCGCCCCCGAAACCGACCGGCCCCGCAATGCAGGAGCGCGTCATGGCTGGCGGCGGCGCTGCCTCGGCGCAGTCGAATCCCTACCCGGTATTCACGGGAGAGGAAAGCGCGCGAGGTCAGTTCCCGCAGGTGAAATCTTCGAAAGTCGCTCAGGACGTTACGCCGGCAGAGCAATCGGTTCGAGCTGGCATCGTCAACGAAATCATGGGCGAGAACGCCGGGCAAGCGCGAACGGGCGTTCTCACAGGCAACGAAAATACGCTTCGTGATGAGCATGCTGCGGCCAAATCTCCGCAAGAAACGCCGGCGAATCAGGCCATGAAAGCGCAGATGGCATCTGAGCAAAACGCGCTTTCAAACTACGCTCAGGAACGCGTGAATGCCACTGGAGCGAATCCTACGCTCATCAATAACGAGCAACGCGGTAATGTCATCAATGATGCCTTTACTGGTCCGGATGGTCTCAGCGATTACTTCAGGCAGGCAAAGCAGCAAATCTACGATCAGGCTCGCCAGACTTCAGGCGATAACCCGATCAAGACTACGCACGTCGATGAACTCCTGAAAGATCCTCAATTCCTGGCTGAGGCAGAACGCAGCGGAAATTCCGGTACGGTTTCGGGCATCACGAAGCTTATGGACCTGGCGCGCAATACCGGGTTCAAGGATCAGCTGAGCGGTAGCGTCACTCAACCTGGTAGCGTTGCGGCATGGGATGCCATTCGAAAGTCGAATAACGCAGATTGGACGCCTGAGAAAGCGCGAACGATCGGAGCTATCAACCGCGCCATAGATCAAGATATCGCGGCGGCGGCAGGCTCTGAGGCGTACAAGCTTGGCGACGCTATCCACCGTGCTCAACAGAACATCATGGGCGCTCCGGCCTTCAAGAAGGTTTTCGGAGAGGCAGATTCAAACGGGATTTCTTCGGGGGTTGCTGCCGAGCAGATTCCAGGGAAATTGAACAATATGCGCCTCGATCAATGGCGACATATTTACAACACTCTGGATGATCTTTCGCGCGGTCAAATCTCCGGAGCTCCCGAAGGTATCCCCGCTGTTCCGACCGAATTGCAACAGATGGCGGCAGCGGCTAAGAATGAAATGCAGGGTGCTCTTGCTCGCGAAGTCTATGAACAGGGAGCATCTAAAGCTGGCGTATGGAATCAGAACAGCGTAAATAAGACTCTGAATTCTGTTGTTGGTGAGAAGATTCTCCAAACTTTCCCGCCTGATGAGGTAGCTAAGTTCCACACCCTGAATTACGGCGGTCAGATTATGCCTGGCGTGCATTCGTACGAAGGCGCGGCGCAGCAGGCAGCACGGCTGAATAAACCCGGGTTCGTTGAGAAATACGCACCAAGCGCTGGCGCTGCCGTTGGCGGGGCGATAGGGCATGCGATTCCTGTCCCTGGCGCTGGTGTTCTTGGCACGCTTGGAGGGACTAAAGTAGGCGGCGGAATTGGTAAACTAGCGGAGTCACGAAGGGCGTCAAAACAGCTTGAATCGCTCAATAAAGAGCTTCGCGCAAATTCGCAGAAAGGATTAGACCGTCTGCGGTGAGTATTGAGATAATCACAATATTTCAGGGGTAGGTAAATGCCTGCAACGCTTCTGCCAAACGCAGAGACACAGTTCGCCGATAACAACGGGAAACCGCTTGCAGGCGGCTCCGTTTATTTCTACGTGCCGAATACGACTACGTTCAAAGCGACGTGGAAAGATTCCGCACAGACTATCCTGAATACGAACCCTGTCATCCTTGACGGAGGCGGTCGAGCGATCATTTGGGGTTCCGGCGTCTATCGGCAAGTCGTCTACGATGTCCATGGAAACCTGATTTGGGATCAGATCACCGAAGACACAAGCGCGGGCCTGTTCGGGAACATCACGGACAACGTGTATCTGTCGGGGACGGGATTTACTCCGGGCACGACTACTCAGCTTACGATTTCGACGGCACCCGGCTCTCCCGCGAATATGTGGGTGTTCTTTGACGGCGTTTTCCAGACGGCTGATACGTACTCGATTTCTGGCACTACGGTTACGTTCAATGCGCCTATCCCGGTCGGCGTGCAGGAAGTCACGATCAAGGTTGGTAGCACAATTGCGATTGGTGCTCCTGGCACTGGCACGGTCACGAACGATTCCGTAGCCAACAACGCAGCTATCAGCAGCTCGAAGCTTGCATTCCTCGCAAGCGGCGCCGGCGCAGTCTCGCGCACCGTTCAATCCAAGCTCTCCGATTGGATCTCAGTTAAGGACTACGGCGCGAAGGGCGATGGCGTTACCGACGATACGGCATCCATTAAGGCCACGATTGCCTATGCTGGAGCCATTGGCGGCGGCACAGTCTATTTCCCTGCTGGCACATATCTTGTTTCGTCTCCGATCCCACTGACGCTTCCTAACGTCCAGCTGTGGGGGAATTCTGCCTACAGCGCGACGATCACGGTTCCGAGCAATGCTACGGGCTTCATCGGCTATAACCCGAATGCTGTTTTCATCCTGAACGCGAACAATTGCGGAATCTCGAATCTCGGGATGGATGGGAATATCGCCAATAACACGTCGCAATCCTTTGGGGCAATTTCCACCACTATTTCCGTCTCGGGCATCTACGTCACGGACTGCTACATCCACGATTTCATCTATAACGGGATCGTGACCCAGCCGGCATCCGGCGCAGTGTCTAACTTCAAGATCGAGCGCAATCGACTCCAAAACATCGGGTGGGGCGGCATCAACGCATGGTGCACGACCAACGGTTCGATCAAGGATAACTCCGTCATTTCGTGCGGATCAAACGGCATCTTGACCGGCTATGCCTCGCAGGTGTCTAACTTCAACGTTAGCCAGTACATCACGATTACGGGCAACTACGTCTCAAAGGCTGTACCTCCTACCGCTACCGTAGGCGCGGCTGCGGAAAACGGGTTCATGATCGTTATAGGCGCCGGCGATAGCTACATCACGGTTAGCGACAACGTCTGCAATGACAACCGAAATGCGGCAGAAGATGGCATTGGCTTAGGTCAAGATGGCACGCGCATTAACGAAGGATTGGTTTTCGATTCCAACGTTGTAATTTATGCTGGGCTGTACGGGATCGACGTTGCCTCTAACCATGTGGTGAGCAACAATTACATTCGATATTCAGCGCAGCAGGGCATCAAGCTTGGCACGGATCAGGGTGGAAATCTGACCGATGCCATCGTTATCGGCAACATCATTGACAGTTGCAATTTCGCAGGTACCGGATCGAATCAAGGTATTTGGGTTGCAGCTACGCTTACCGGCGCGCATCCGACTGCGCTTTATCAGAATATCCAGATCGAGGATAACCTCGTCATTGATTTCAACTCGCCCGCGCATACGGTCTACGGCCTAGGCATCGCGTTCCAGAACAATCTTACCTATAACAATTGCTCGTTCAATGATAACGACTGGAGCCAGCTCGCAGGCGTAAACGGCAACGCTATGAACTACTCCGGATCTCCTGCCGCGCAGACCGGTTGGACGTTCAAGGGTAATAAGCATCCGTCCGCGCTCCCAGTCGTTACTGGATCTGTTCTGAGTGTTCTAGGTCTTGATAACGCCACTGTTACTCAACCGGGCGCGACGAACGTAACGAACGTTATTGGTATCTACTCCGGTCAAAATCTGACGCTTCAGCAGGGGGACGGCAACACTACCTATGTGATTGGTGGAAACATTCTGCTTCAAAGCGGAACTCCCGTTGCTGCTGCATCGAACAGCATTATCAAGATGTTCTCCTACAGCGGTAGCATGTACCTAAACAAATTCTTCACGCCATGAAAAAGAAAATTCTTGCCTTCACTATTGGTGTTTTCTCAACACTGGTAGGTGCCGCAACGACAAATCCGGTTCAGCTTCTTAATCCGGCCGGGTCTACTTCCGGACAGGCTGTTGTCTCGACTGGGCCTAGCAGCGCGCCTTCGTGGGGCAGTGTTGCTGCGGGTTCTACAAGTTTCACTCAGACTGGAACTGGAGCGATTACGCGCAGTCTTGGCGCGCGTGCTCAGGATTATATTGATGCAGCTGACTTCGGCGTGAAGTGTGATGGTGTGACTAACAACACGACTGCGTTCAACAATGCAGTTGCTGCCGCACAAGCTGCAAACCGCCCTTTGTATATCTTCAGCAATGGCGGTACTTGCATGACGGATCTTATCAACTACGGCACGCCGAATAATCAGATTTCCATATACGGTGATGGTGCCACGCTGCAAAAGATCACGAATGATGGCAACCCTGTTATGCAGATCGGCAGCTTGTCGATGACGCATTACATTGGTCCCATCACAATATCTGGTCTTATTTTTAGTGGTTTCTCCGCTTCAACCACGCCGGCAGCGCTCCTGTCGTATGACCTCGTGCGTTCAAAGTTTTCCAGCAACACCTTCCAGAACGCTCAGGTCGGCCATCTTGCTTGGGGGGAAATTTCAAACTATTACCAAGACAACATTTTCCAGAATAACCAGATCGGCTATCGAGCTGATGCGAACGCGTCGCTCTTTGGCGGCGGCATCCCGAATCTCATCACTATGATTGGGAATCGGTACGTCAATAACTCGACATATGGAATTTTTTACAACGGCGGGAATGAGCTTCTTGTAAAGGGTTTCGACATCGAAGGCAACGGAACGACAGGTACTCCGGCATCTGGCGGGGCATACATTGCCGCTCTTTCATCCGGAGTCGGCGCAAGCTTCGATAGCGGTTGGTTCGAGGCAAATGCCGGCGGCCAAAACCTATGGCTTAACTCAGGTCAGAACGATGTTCGCTCTACGATGTTCATTGCGTCCCCTAACGCGACAAACGATATCAAAATTTCGGCTGGGAATTATTCTCTGAAGAACGTCGTGTGCGTCAACAGCAAGTCCCCCAATATTCTCGAAAGTTCTTCATCAACTGGTAATACTATCGATGATACGTTCTGCCCGAATGTGACTTTCAACGCAGCAAACACAAAAGTATTCTCGCCTACTGGCGGTAATTCGATCAATGGCAATACCAATTTCACCGGCTCCATTCAGCCTTCCTCGACTGGCGGAATCGTCGGCACCACCCTGGCAGATGCAGCTAATGCGGGCAGCGTTGGCCAAGTCGTTTCCAGCAACGTTGCTGTAGGGTCGGCTATCTCTCTTACTAGCGGAACTGCGGCAAACATCACGTCTATCAGTCTCCCGGCAGGCGATTGGGATGTATGGGGTACCGTTGCAACTAACCCCGCGGGCACTACTACTCAATCCTTTACGCAAGCATCCATCAGCACCGTATCTGCGACTATTCAAACATCGCCTAACGGTGGCGGAACAGCAATTTACCCATATACCGTTGCTGGCGGAAATCCGGTAACAGTGCCCGCCGGAACGCGACAAATCAACGTTAGCACGACGACGACTGTTTATCTCGTCATCAACTCTACGTTCGCAACTTCCACAAATACTGCCTACGGGTTCATTGGCGCTCGTCGCCGTCGCTAAAAACATATACGGCCATCATCAATACGGGGTAACTATGCCGACCATCGAAGATTTGCACGCGGCCGATAGGGAGCACGCAATGGCAATCGAAGCACTTAGGGCGCGTCTAGTCGCTCACGACGAAACCCTTGACCGCCACGAGCGCCATCTAGCAAAACTTGATGAGACGGTTGTGATGCTCCGAGAGGGGCTGATGACGGTAGCGAAGAAGGACGATATTTCCGATCTTCGCCGGGACATTAACGATAAGTTCGATAAGCGCTTGACTGACGCTCACAATTCGATCCCGGCCAAGTTCGCGGCGGTCTGTGCGGCCGGCATGTTCCTGCTTGCAGCGATCACACTGGCTCTGAACGTAGTGCGGCATGGATAAGGTTCTACGGATCTATCTGACGGTCAGGAAGCCGCGAAACTTCCTGATTATCCTGATTGCGTTTGTCGCGTGCTCGCTGCTGGCCCATGAGTTCTTGGGCTATGACGTCGAATTTGGAATCACGAACCTGTCTCTTTCGGTCGAGGCGACGATTGCCGGTGCTGTGCTTATGGTGGTAGCGGAAGAGTCCGCAGAGCTCCAGAGAACGACTGTCGCAGCTCAGGGAAGGATGCTTGAGGCGCTAGTATCTATGGCTGAGGCAGAGCGCGACGCGATGCGAACTCAAGGTGAACTTTTGCGGGCGATCAAGAGTCAGGATGAACGGTTGCTCGCAGCATTGGAGGGGAGATGATTCCGAGAGGCATCAGAAATAACAACCCAGGAAATATCCGGTGGGGCGATTCATGGGCAGGCCTCGTGCCTCGTTCCTCCCGCATGGATCCTACGTTCTGTCAGTTCGTTGATCCTGTGTATGGAATCCGTGCAATCGCTAGGATCCTCGGCACGTACTATGACATTTACCGTCTGTACACCGTGCGAGGCATCATCAGCCGATGGGCGCCGCCGAATGAAAACGATACCGAATCGTACATTCAAAACGTGGCGAAGCAATGCGGCGTAAAACCCGACGACGTTCTGCATATACATGTGGACAGTGTTCTGATGGGACTCATCAAAGGGATCATCCAGCATGAGAACGGCGAGCAACCGTATCCAGATCAACTGATAGAGCAGGGCATCCAACTAGCCAAATGAACCAGGAAATCGTTACGTACATCGCAGCTGCGTTCCTCGTAATCCTATGGACTGTCCTAGTCTGGACTGGCCATGCTGATGTGGAACTCGTCTCCGAAATCAAAGCTATGCTCGTCGCTCTAGGCGTCGTACACGGCTGCACGAATCTCCAACGCGTCCCGAAGGACGCACCTCCCACGAAGGACGCACCTTGAAAAAACTTGCTTGCAGTATTGCGATTTTCTCAATTTTTGCCGGCTGTACTACGGCTGAACAGGCCTCGACGGCTGACGCTGCTACGAAGCTTAAGGCTCAGGTAGTGAACGCCTGCATGGTGGTCGATCCTACGCTCCAGGCAGTCGCGGCAATGGATCCGGCGGTGAAGTCTGCTGCTGACACGACGAGCTTGGTTTGCTCGGCATCGGCAACGGTAGATCCGGCCTCGGTTCAGTCGCTGGTGAACACGGCGATTCCGGCTATCGAGCAGGCGGTCACGGCTTCTGCATTGGTCCCGGCAGACAAAAAGCCGCTAGTGGTAGCGGCTTTGGGCGTGTTTCAGTTGACTCTGTCTAACGCGTTCTCGGTGTACGGACAGTCTGTTCAGAAGACCTGATAGTATCCGTTATGTCAAGCGGCCCATATGGGCCGCTGTATCAAAGTACCCCGCTCCCGGCCTGCCAGCAGAGATAGAGAATACAGGCGATTGTACCGCCCACCGACCCAGCAGCCACGATGTCAAACAGGCTGCGCATGTGCTCAAATCGGGGATTCATAGGTATCCTCTTGCATCGGTTCTGTTTCCGGAATCGGCATGTCAATAACGCCGTCAGCGTCAATCGCAGCATCTACTACGGCCTGAAGACCTCGCGGGCGCCTCACGCCGTCAGATTTCGGCTTGACCTCTTCAGCCTTCGGCGCCGGCGCCTCTTCGAAGTCGTCATCACGCGTCACTAAGCCGTCCAGATCGGTAGACATCGGCAGGCGCTTGGCATGGCGTCGAATCACGGTCTTCTTCGCCATTTCGTCGTAGTCCGTTGCCCATGGCCCCTTATCCGGCGACCGGCTGCGCTTGCGAATCGCATTCACGTCATCGACTGACATAACCTCGCGCGACTTCTCGCCGTCCTTCATCACGACAATTGAGTAGACTGCGATCAATTCTCCTCGATTTCTCAGTGTCGGCTTATGGCTGATCTTCTCCTCGTCGCCAAGCTGGTAATCGAATTCGTCATTCTCGTAGACAGCGTTGACGCTCCACGTCGAGATTTCGCCCGAGTTGCGCACTTTCTTTTGGATCCCCGCGACCATGGGCATCCACTGAGCCTTATTACCGAACGTGACAATCGCTCCTTCGCGACCATCCGGCAACAGACCATCCTGTGCAGCTCGCATAGCAGCGCCGTACAGCGTCTGGCGATCAGCATTGAGAAGGGCCGGCGTATTCTGAATCGCCGTCATCGTCACGCGAACGAAACGCTCCGGGCTCACTTGCGGCGGCAGCGCTGCCTTGAACTGCGGTTCCATCTTCTCGATGGCGCTACGGACTACTGTGATTTCGTTGCTCATTGTTTCTCCTTTTTCTTGGTTACCTTGAACAATCGGTAACCTTCCCGGGTGTATGCCACTTCGCACGGCGCCACGATACCAGCGCTGATCGAATACCCGCTAGCCAGCACCTTCTCAGCCTCGCCAATCATCGTCAGAAGCTTTGCCTTCGCGATTTCCTTGTCTTCTTTGGCGTCCTTCTCGCGCTTAGATGCTTCGCTGTATTCTAAACAGAGTGATGCGATTTCGTCATCATCGCGAGCATCTAGGATTTTCCCGGGTTCCGCATATCCATGAAGCGATGCTACGAACGCTGCGTCAGTCGGATAGAACGGTTCAGGCTCCTTTCCTGCATCGATGCTCCACCAGAATTCACGGATCTTCTGTTCAATCCCCTGCCCTACTTTCGGGTCATACTCGCGGATCAGTACGTGAGGCTTGTTACCCCCTACCAGCACTCCGATGGCGCCCCATGTATAACCGCTGACATGGAGTTGGTGCTGCAACTGAATCTCGATGTGCGGAGGCGCTTCGATCTCGCCATCCTCGCCCACAGTCCAGTTATCTCGGAACGCAAGGTAGTCTACGTTCTTGATTTCGAGCATCCCTGGCGAATCATTCCCCGCCATTGATGCCGAATAATCAAATGACGATCCCATACGAATTCCAGGGACGCGTTCGTATTGCGGCCTAGGCGACCATGACCATCCCTGTTCTTCTGATATCCCTTCCGCAATCGCATCCTGCAACTTGCGTCCCCAAAACATCCGCTCGTTATCCTTGATCGTGTACACCTCGCCGGACTTCTTCCGATGCCACAGTTCAAACTTCGTCATGTACGGCGATAGCCCGAAGAGAGCCGGCGACTCAGTGCTGGTTACATCAAGAGTCCTAAGCTTAAGCCACTCTTCCTCGGAGGCGGGGATGATTGATTCTCTTGTCATTTCCACCCCTTATCATCTAAAAGCTTTTGAATCTGCTCGATGTATGCCTCAGCCAGATCTTTCTCAAGCTTTCTGTTCAATGCCGCTCGCATATCATCGTCCGCAATTCTCTTGAAGAAATCCCGCACATCGATCCAAAGAAATTGCTGCTCAAGCGTCATCTTACTCATTGCGTTCCCTCCCCGTCCAAACACAGAATCCTACGTAAAACGCCCCAATCGCTACGCCAAGCCAGACCGCCATGAGATACATAACGATCTGGTTGAAACTGCTGTCCAACAGCATCTGAATCGCTTCCATGATTCCTCCGTTTGCATGGGATGAATCATAGCCCGCCGTTGAGATTAGCGCAACGTGTTTTTCACAACATCTTTCGCCTGCTCTTCTGAGCGCACGATCTCAGCGATACCGCCAGCTCTGCGCACGGCCTCAATGAACCGTAGTTGGTCCGGAGTCGGCCTTCCCTTCTCAGTCTTCACCTCTAGCGCGGTAATCACAGCGATACGCTTGCCGACCATTTCGGGCGTAACCTCGAGCGATGTCCATCCGATCAGATCGGCGCCCCCTGGGTTCGCGATGCCGTATCGGATCGGTCGCCCGTCTTGCACATAGAAACCGCACTGGTTACGAAACAGAACGGTAGTCTTGGCTACTGCCAGCATAATGCGGCGCATTAGGGATGATTCGGTCATACTGTTCTCCGTCTCGCTCTAGTCACATGCCGCGCCCATAATTCCGGCCTCTTGTAACCGCGCGACCGTCCGATGGCTACTAACTCATCTTCTGACCGCGCTTTCCGCTGCTCTGCCTGCTTCACCTTCGCCGCTGTCGCTGCATCGACTTCTACCAGGTCTCCAGCGACCTCTTCGACTTCTCGGCCTTGCGATTCGAATACGTGACCGCAGGATCCGCACTTCGCGACATAGCCCATCAGCGTCGCCATGCAGACCGGGCATCGGCGCAGAGTCACGTCCTCCGAATCTTTCTTCTTGCGCTTCGTTCGGCCTTCTAGACTCCATTGTCTCGGCGTGCATGGAAAACCGTGCTTCTCTCCGCTGTTCCCTGCGTGATCCAGAATCAGGGCTGTCTTCCCGGGCGCCGGCCTTAGAACGCGCCCCCATCGCTGCATCACGGCGCCTAGACTCATCGAAGGCGCGCAATCGATCAGGGTTTGCACGCCGGCAATGTCTGTCCCCTCTCCGAAAATCTGAACGTTTGAGATAACGTCCAGGTCGCCATTCTCAAACCGATCTATCGCTGCGTCCCGTACAGCCGGGTCCGTCTCGCCGTCCACATGTTCAGCGCTGATACCGGCTGTCCTGAAGCGCTCAACAGCCTCGAGTGAACGCGCCACGGATACATGAAACATGAGGGCTTTGGTGCCCATCGCATGCTTGACGTAGTGGTCAACGGCGTCCCCCGTAACCGTTGACGCTCTAATTGCCTCATCGAGTTCTTTTCGGTTGTAATCACCGCCCACCTTGTGAATTCCGGCGAGAGATAGATTGCTTGCAGGAGCGAGGAGCCGATAAGGCGCAAGGAACGAATTGTCGATGAGCCATCTAACGGCTGGCCCCTCCACAAGTTCATCGAAGAATTCTCCGAGACCAACACCATCAAGCCGTATTGGTGTTGCCGATAAACCAATGTGCACCGCATTAGGAAACTCCTGCGCGATTTTTGCCCACGAACCGGCGCCGATGTGATGCGCCTCGTCGAAAATAATTACGTCTGGCGCTTGATATCTGTCTAGCCGATGAATCAGAGTGGGTATCGAGCACACCTGGGCTGCGTGGAAACGATTAGACGGATAGCCAGCACTCACGATGCCGTGTGGGAGATCGCACTTCGAGAAGGCTTTTGATACTTGCCTCACTAGCTCTCTACGGTGAACCAACATCCAGACACGCTTCCCCTTCTCTACCGCGTTCTTAGCCATCGTAGAGGCCACTACGGTTTTGCCGAATCCCGTAGGGGCCTGCAAGAGTACGCGCCTACGTCCTCGCTTCAGGTGCACTCGCACGGCCTCAAGGGCTTCTTCTTGGTCGTTACGCAGAGTCAGCATCGGGTAATCCAGGCATCGGAACTACGTTATCCATCGTTAGCATCGTCACTGGCCCATGCGCCGACAACAGAACCTCCTGAGCTTTCAGCCACGTCTGCCAGTGTTTTTCCTTAACGCCTGCGAGGCAGCATAGGCCGGCTTCGTCGTAGTATCGGTCGAACTGATCGCGGCTCATTTCTGCTCCTGCTTAGTCCAATCACGGCGCTTGATTCCCAGCGCGGCCCACAACGGATCAAAATCAGCGGGTAGCATCAGATTCCCTCAACATTTCATAGAGCATAAGAACTAGAAACCACGCTGCGGAAATGTTTGAAATCCAAGTAGCCATGTGTGGCGCTACTACGATTACGATACATACCCCAAAGAACCGAGAATTTTTCACGCGGCCTCCTTAAAAATGCGGCTCTGATATTTCCCATTTGGTGTGATTTTCTCACCATCAGTCACCTGGGAAACGAGTGTGGCGAAGGGGTTGACCTTGCCCTGTCGAATTTTCCTGCGCTCGCGGTACTCGTGGCTGTTTTCCTTTCCTTCCTTCGGAAGTGGCTTCGGAACGTCCGCCCCAGGTCCAAATCGCCATACTGCGACCCAATTTGAACTGCCTCCGCACTTCTTCCAGCCGGCGATATGATACTTCGTACCGTGACCTTCTCGGAGCATCGTTCTAGTTCTCTGATGCGATGCTCTAGTCTTCTCGGCGATTTCGTATGTCGTTCCACAGTAGCCGGTCTTCAACAGGTCATCCGTTACGCTGGAAACAAATGAATGACGAGCTCGGTTCAGAGGAATGCGACTAGGAAGCTTCAGAAACACTTCTGCGCGGCAGTAGATCGCATGCTGCGTACGGCCCGGTAGAAGGTGAAGGAACGCTTTAACGCCTCCCTGGGCCTCCCAAAAGTCCCGAATGATCTGATCTTCTGATGGCGTCCATCGTGGCTTTTTCATGCCGCCTCCTTGAATGCGTATCGTGCTGTTTTCTTACCCGGGGCAACTCCTACCGATTGACCCTGACGCATGCGCTTCTCGATCTGATCTGATGCCCACACATATTGCCGCTTTGAGACAATCTCAACAAGGGCTTCGAACACATGGATTCCGCCGTTGATAGCGGTCAGTTCTGCTGCTCGTAGGGTTCGACTACCCTTGTCGTACCAGCGCTCCTGCACCTCGATTAACGCGTTTGCTGCGTCATATACTGCCTGTAATCCGATGTGCTTATTGTTCGCTTGCTCGCACAAGATAAGGCAAATATTCATCGCAGTGACAAGCGCACCCCAATCGTCCTGTTCTGCCTCGCCTCTGGATAGTCGTTGAGCTGCCAAGTGCGTAGTCAGAAGAACCTTATCTCGTAGTTCTCCGGTTAGCGGCTTGTCTCCGTCGAACAGGGTTGAAATCGTATCGGCGCCCTTCGTCAGCCATGAAATCTTGCGGACGTATTTCTTGCGCGGCTTCTTATTTCCTGCCATTTCTCTCCCTCCATTCTGGCAATCTGTTCCACTCGGACAGAATCATGATCTGAGGATGCAGTCTAGGACGACGATACACAACCCATCGATCCTCTACGAGCTGGATAAAAAGCACCTGATTCCCTAGGTGCTCCCTATCGCGCTTCATCGGTACGTTGCAGCCGATGGTCACTTCCCCTCCTCCTTCTGCGCGTCTATCCGCGCCGTGATTGGCCTTACGCTTCCGGTCTTCACCCATCGGGCAATCCCCAACTCACATGCACTGGTGAGCGCAACGCCGTTCGCCATGCCCCGATGCGTTCTCGGGTTGCAGCAACCGCAGTGGCATGTTCGACGCCGACCGGGACGCTTCTCGATCGGCTCGCTGTAGCGGATGTGACCCTCAGAAACTCCACACGGGCTATTCTCATTGGTCGGATTCCCTTCGCATCCGACGCACTTGTCGCTCGCGTTCGAGGCGGCGAGAAGGGCGCGAAGCGCTTCCGCATATGCCACTTGCCGTGCGCAGTCGATTCCGTTTTCTGCTTTCCCGGCTTCCAGCACCATCGCGAGACGGGTCAATGTAGCCATCTGGTCTTCGTTCATCTCATTCCTCATCGTTGTCGCTGCGTCGAGACAGCGGGTTAGGCGGTCACATCCTGCTTCGCGTTCGCCTGGAATACCGCGCGCATCTGTGGCCAGCGCTTTCCGCTTTTTATCGCGCCTATCAATGATCGCGATACCCCGTAGTCGTTTGCCACCTCCAGGTGAGTTCTCTTGTCTGAAAGGATTGACAGTACTTCCTGTTCAGTAAGCTTCGCTGATTTTTGCAGGGACCCTCGAAGCACCCTATGCCGTCCTTTCCCATCTCTATCTTTCATGTTTTCTAGGTTTGTACCCAAGAAAAGATGACTCGGATTTACGCAACAAGGGTTATCGCAGCGATGCAATACATGCAGCCCATCAGGAATTTCCCCCTCGTAAAGCAAATACGAAACACGGCTTGCTCGATATGGATAGCTTTTAATGTGAAATTGCCCATATCCTTTTGGCGACCGACTTAAATTCCACGGCCAGCAACCAGGTGTGACAGTGAATGAATTCTCAAAGCGTGCTTTGTCTTGACTGGTCAAATCAATCACTTGCCACCTCTACGGATACTTTGTTGTTAGCGTGAAAAACTGCTCTTGCAAAACCGAGCGGCGTGGCACTACGGAAGTCAGCGCGATCTTCGGACGGTGGCGCAGCGTGGATTCGGTTGTCAGGCTCCTTGCCCTCAAGCTGAAACGCGATCGCTTGATCGGGCATGACGAAGCCGCCCCCTGTCCACAGGCAAGTCCTTTTCGTGTAGTGATCCGACAGCTCGTATTCCGTGTACTCCCACGGGTGGAAGGTATGGTCGGGTTTTCTCCAGTAGCTGCTGATCGTCGATACAGGGTTCTCGATCATGTACGGCGCGCCAGATGCCTCGCAGATCTCCGCGGCGACGGCGAACATTTCGATCGACTCAGCCAGAGCACGCAGTCCCTTTCCTTTGAACCAGCGGGCGCCGGAAACGGCCAAGTGCGTGCAGGGCGGGAAGGCGAAGACGAAAGCGATCTCTTCGGCCCGCGCCATGAAAGGCGCACCCTGCAACGCGTCCCACGGTTGGAATGTGATGTTCCCCTCCTGCCGCGCGCCATTGATGTCGTGCTGAATGTCGTAGCAAACGCACTGATACCCCGCTTCAGCCCACGGCCGTACTGCGTTCCCCGTCTTATCGAACAGGCTGACCACCGTTCTTTTCATTTCTCTCTCGCAACAGGTGTTTCGTCTGTCGAAGTGTTCAAACGGCGTCGATCATGCGCGAGAACAAATCGTGCGCGCTGACTTGTAATTTGAGGACTGTTGGTTCCAACGCGGCCTCTGCTGAGGTCCATGCTGCGTCCCGTGCTGCGTCCCGTGCTACGGTCCATGCTGCGTCCCGTGCTGCGTCCCGTGCTACGGCCCGTGCTGCGTCCCGTGCTGCGTCCCGTGCTGAGGCCCGTGCTGCGGCCCGTGCTGCGTCCCGTGCTACGGTCCATGCTGCGTCCCGTGCTACGGTCCATGCTGCGTCCCGTGCTGCGTCCCGTGCTACGGCCCGTGCTGCGGTCCGTGCTGCGGCCAGTGCATCATTTATCTTCGGCAACGCCAAATCAAACTCTTCCTTGCATGTGATCGCAGGAAGTTGCATTAGAATATCTGCATGCACCTTAAGCGCCGGCGTCATAGACATCCAAGCGACGCACTGAACGCGTATCAACCAATCAAAAGCCATCCACGAGCGCTTGATCGAAAGTTCTTCACCCTTGGCCGTTCCCGGAAGACGCATGATGTATTGCTTCAGCTGCGCGCGTTCTGCGTCGGAGCGCATGCTGTCATTCCATGAACGACCAAACTCGGCAAGTACCGGATCAACACATTTCGGACTATCTCCGAACGGTTCACCTGAGAACATGCTCACGACTTCAAGCAAACAGTGCTCTCCTGATTCTTCGGTATGCGATCCACGGCTCAGTACGATGTTTTCAATATTCATTTTTATGTGCCCCGGTGTTAAATGCGATAAAAAACACGAATACTGCGGCCCAAGCGAGAAAAACGATCATAGCAAATCCCTTTCCCTGTCCCACCTGTCAAACGTCTCGTCCGATCGATCTTCTTCTACTTCGCAATCCTCATCATCGTCCGGTATATCTTTCGTGAGCCAGTCGTCGTAGTACCTCATAAGTTTGCCTGTTCAGTCGGTGAGTGGCATGGCTGCTGTCCTTCGTAGATCCAGTGAGCGCACCAGAAGCATCGGTATCTCATCAGAACCCCGGCATATCCGGTATCGCCTTCTCCCCTTCCCCTCTGTACCGCATGAACGTCGATGAATCACTCAGAGCTGACACGAGATCGCGAACACCAATCAGATATGCCTCTCTGAAAATTACGTAAGGGAGCCACATTTCAGCACCCCTCCCGTTCGTCTCTCACGCCGGCAGAAATCAAACGAAGAGCATACTCCCTGCGCATAAGTTCAATCAGGGAGCCCGGCTTCCCATCATCAGCTCGGGCCAGGCGGTTTAGTTCGATCAGATCAGATGCTGCTTGGCTCATCTTCGGTCCCCGTATCGCGCTCGTTGTGAGCGCATGTAGGTACTATAGACTCGTATTGAGAAAACCGCAACACCTATTTCATGCGGGTTTATCCGAGGTGACGTATGCCCATAGTTCCTCTCTAGCCGTGTTCGCTGCCTTGTCTCCGCTCTGGCGCCGTACGCTGTCTACGATCGCCTTAGCCTTCGAGTAATTCCCATTCCTGGCTTCCCGTACGGCGGAGAGGAACCGCTCGTGGCACTCAGTGCGATCCGAAACAGAGCTGTTCAAGCGTCACCTCGGGGAATGTATCCATGATGGTTTTAAAGTACTTCTGCGGGATCACCCCCCCCGTACCTCCCCGCTCCTTCTCATTGTCCCATTGGCATACCGTCGATGCGTTCAACCCGAGCGCACGTGCTGTCGCTCGCACTCCCCCAAACTTACTAATCACAATCTTGGCCGGTGTCATATTTTTTCCTCGGTTCCTCTCTCAATGTTGCGCCCATGTATCAACTGGACTAGAGGATGTTGTCATATTCTCAATGGTTGTGCAAGGCCGAAATCTGGCCTATAGTGTTGCTAGAAACTAAACTATTACCACTTGAGGATTCATAGGATGAAACCGATTGATACGCAGTGGTTCAAGGGCCTTCTCTCCGATCGGCAGATATCCCAGCGCCAGCTCGCGTTCAAGATGGAGATGGACCCAGCATCGATGAGTCTGATGCTCCGAGGAAAGCGCCGCATGACCCTGCATGATGCAGAGGCCATGTCTCGATTGCTCCGCGTACGGGTTGACGAGATTCTGTTCCACGCCGGCGTTAGGGGACTCGGGCCAGGAGAGGCGCCGGGACTTAAGGAACACAGGATTCGCGACCTGTAAATGCAAACCCCGCCGAAGCGGGGTTTTTTCTTAGCAGCGCTCGTCTTTCTGAGCTTCCCAGATGATCGACTCGATCTGCTCTACGGTCATCGGGATGGTGTACGCAGTACCATCCCACACATAGACCGAGGTGCTACAGCTCGACGGCGGACCGTTCGGGACTAGGCGCACGATGTAGTCCGCGTTGAGTACGACCAGGCCGACTGTGGTGTCTACTAGTTTTACGAAGGGGATCATTGTGGGTCCTTAGATGGGAGATTCATATTTAAATACGTCTTGCATGTGACACCGAAACTTATGAGTGTCTTCGTAAATCAATTCGCTTCCTATGGCTCGTATGTTTCCATTCGGATACTCTATTCCGTGATACATAGTCCCGCCGTTTTGACCTTCAAAAATTGCGAGCGACCATGCGCCGCCGTCACTATCAATTGAAAGGCTCCAAGCGAGGATAGGGTATCGGTCAATGTCAACCGCCCCTTTTCCACCCTCTCTTGGCGAAACATACAGCGCCCAAAAACCAGGGTTAGCTACGATGATTTTTTCTTTCACTATCACGCCCCTATACGAATTGATATGCCTGACATCCCTTGCTTCTTCCGCTACCCGGTATCTGAACCGGTTCAATCTCTCCGCGCTCGATCAGAAGCTTTATCGCGGGGTTAAGTTCTGTCGCGTCCGTCTTCAGTTTCCGGAGTATTGAGTTCTTCGCAACCATCTTTTCAACCTGAGCAATTGCGTTGAACCTACGATCCTGCGCGCCCTTGAACGGGTTCTTTCCGTCGCATGCGTCCCGCATAACGGCCAGAACGCGTTCAGCCATTTCCACAACCGGATTCGTTGTCATCAGATCCGCGAAACTCAGAAGGCACTTCAGGCTGTGGCGAACGAACTTCTCCGCCCATTCCACGTGCCGAGGTTCTACCTGAATCGAGATCCCCATTTCGTTATCCCACGCAGCCAGCACGAGGCACACTCTCTTAACCTGCTCCAATGCACGAGTCAGCAGCACGCGCCGGTTATTCTCCGAAGCGCGGGCCTCGTCGTTGAACTTCTGGCGCAATTCAGACAGCAGTTCGCTTGCCCTATCTGATACCCCGATCACGAGGCGATCGGCATTCGGCCTCATTTGGATATCGCCATACTTGTACAGGTTCCGGATGTGCTTACCTAGCTTCTCCTCGATCTCCCCCCAGTAATCGGCATTCCCGATGTTGTCTACCTGGTCTACGAAGTCTTCCCCATTCATGATTAGGCATCGGCCAAGAGTGCCATCCTCAATCAGGCCTGGCGAGATAGTCGCCATCTTGGCAAACGTCGTGGTGCCGTACAGGGTCACGTACGGGTTGAAAATCTGTCGAGGCGTTTCGTCCCTGTTCGCTAGCATGCGAGTCGTATAGAAACTCTTCGAATCGCTGTACAGAGTCAGGAGCATTTCCCCGATTGACGACTTGTGGTGCGCGGCTTTCTTATCGGAGAACGCGCCAATCATATGCCCGACTTCGTCAATCGCCAGAGCTGCGCGCCGGTCTTCCGAGTCAGTAAGAGCCCGCTCCACGCCCTCGCCTGATGCAACCTTCGAATACGCTAACCCGCCGGCAATCCCGATCACGGATTTAACCAGCTCCAATGGCTCGCCCTTCCCGCTTCCGGAGCCCGCCAATCCGATCACATACAGATTCGCTCTCAGGTTATCCGGAAGGCAGTATTTCCCATGCAGACACGCCGACATAGCCGCGAGCGACGCGGCTATGGTCAGGGCCGGCTGAGGTCGGTGCTGCTTTATGATGCCGATTCCGAATAGCGTTTCCATTGCGCCAGGAAACGGCTCAATATAATGCGCCTCTTTGGTCCCTTCGTGCTCGTATGCCGTTAGAGGGATTGACTCGTGTTCTGGAACTTCAGACGGTCCAGCCTCTGCCCCGTCTCCGCGATCAGATCCAGCAGGCGCTTCTGTTGGCCTCGCAAATCCCTCAACCGGGATTCCAGGTGCGCAATCTGAATTTGTTCCTGGAATTCCTTCTGGCTCTCTTGCTTCGTCATAGTTTTCCTCGGTTTTGGCTGCGTTCACAACGGCGGCGACGGCCTCAAGACCGAGCACGCGTTGCATATCGTTGAAATCGGTATCCTTGTCTCCCCGGCTTTCTCCGAACTCAGGGATAGCCAGTGCAGCGCCGATCTTTCGAGCGGCATCACGGGCTGAATTAAGCCCTACATTGGCCTCTTTCTTCCAGTCATCTTCAGCGCATACGACGATCCGAACATCCTTTCCGAATCGACCGCGAATAATCTTCGCCACTGGCTCCATGTTGCCGGCGCTCAGAGCAGCCACAACGGTGGAGTGCGCATTCATGGCGTCATACAAACTGCATGCCGTTGCGTAACCTTCGCAAATCAAAACGGATTCAGCCGGCCCATTTTTCGCCGTCAATGCAAAAAACGATCCTCCGACCTTTCCGCCCCTCGCAAACAGTTTCCCGCCATCAGCCGCAATATACTGAGCCGAAGTAACATTCTTGTCCGCATCTCGAACCAAAATCATCAACGCGCCATTATGCATCTGGCGGGCCTGGTGGGGTTTAATCCCTTTTCTCTTCGCGTACTCATTATCAATGGTCGCGTCGAGCAGCGTTTTCCAAATCTCTTTCACGGAATTAACGCATTCTTCCGCCCTTTTATCTCTCTCTTGGGCGCGTCGTTCTCTTTCCTGCCTCATTAATTCACGAGCAGCTTTACGCTCCTCAAAATTCATTTTCCGCTTGTCTTTCTGAAACCAGGTATGCCTTTCCCCCGTCTGCCAATTGCCGAATACCCCAAACATCGGCGTTGAATCGCGCAACAAATACCAACCATCGGTATTCTTTTTTCTATCCCCGACACTGAAACGATGGGGCTTTTCGCCTCCCAAAAGGATGTGTTCCGGGCGCAGGCCATGCGCCGCCATCGCATCGCGGAAAGCATCGATGCCATCGTTCAGAGAATAGTTGTCCATGCCGCTAAAGTTTGCAGCTCTCATGCCGTTATCCGGTTCTTGGTTAGATCGGCGACTGCTGGTCCCGCTTCGCCCTCAGCGCCGTTTCAATCAGGGAACGAAGCCCCTTGCTCAGGTTCCCGTGCCCCTCAGACTCAGCGCGTAGCACAAATTCCAGAGGCAGCACAGCGCAAATACGCGTCGCATTCTCTATCACTTCCTTCCTTCGGCGGCGCCGGATCGGTACTACCCTACCCTTCTCTTCCATCGTTTTTCCCCGTGCGTTGAGATTGACTCAATCATAGGCATCATACCTTAGCGAGTCAAGAACTTTCTATGTGTATGAACTATGGCTCTCGTGTCACGCCTAAGCATCACAGAATCACCGAAAAATCACCGTAGGTCGGTGACAGACGAAAGCCATGCTGGTAAAGGAAGAGGGAGATATTAATATATAAAATCATCTAATCACTTATACCTATATGTTTTTCTTTTTCTTCCCCCTATGGGGGGGAGGGGGAGGGGGAGGGGGGTGATACCGGGTGATTTTGGTGATTTTGGTGATTCGCCCGCCCAGCAAGGGTTTCAGCGGGTGACAAGCTCACGGGACACGGTGATAGACATACGTTGCATACTTTTTACAGGTACTTGACGGATTCATCGGTACAATGTACCCTTCATGTTGCGATTGAACAAACAAGAACAGACGGGGCCAAGATGCTCAGCAACGATTGCAGGAACGAGGTTCCAGCAGCACCGGATTGGAAAGTAGTGCGGGCTACACGGCATGCGAATTCGAATGTGATGAGCTGCGGATGCGGTAGTTTCAGTTTTCACTTGGTCCGTGTCGGGGATGATGAACCACTCTCCGTTATGTGCGCCGGTTGTCTCTCGTTTATTCACAAGGAGCGGTAAAATGGGTGGTCTTAAAGACGGTTCGAATCTCGGTTATGCAACTAATTGCGCTCATAATTCGCGCACGGCTAAAGCCGGTTCGTATGACGGCGGAAAACCGCCCAGCGGCCCGAAAGCAGAACCCGTGAAAATCAACGGCGTTCCGAAAATTCCGAGCAAAGGCGTTAAGTAATAATCGCGCACCGGGGATATAATAATGTCTGAGCTCACTGCGAAGAAACGGAATAAACTCGCTGATTCGAAATTCGCTGGACCCGATCGCAGTTATCCGGTCAACGATAAAGCTCATGCAGCCAATGCAAAAGCCCGCGCCTCTCAAATGGAGAAAGCAGGCAAACTGTCCCCTTCGGCTAAGTCGAAAATCGACGCCAAGGCGAATAAGGTTCTCAAAGGTAAATCCAAATGAGCCAAGGCGTTCAGATTCAGTATAACGATCCGCAGGGTAATCCTCGGCAGCTGCAAGGGCAGTTTATCGGCTCAAAGTACTCGCCGATCACGCTTAACTCTGGTTCCGGTACGACCAACCAGAATATGTCAGTGGCGCCTGCGGATAAATATACGTTCGTCACGGCTGTTCAGATTACCGTCGATGCGACCTGCACGATTGGCTCTGCTGGCATGGTCAACGTGAACGTGACTGACTCGGTAGATGGCGTTCTGGCCACTCTGCGCGTGTTTATTCCGGCTGCATTCGCCGCGCCTACTGTGCCGACTGTGCTGCGCCAGGTGAGCGCTCCTGGTAGCTTCTGGGCATCGTCTACCAAAGGCTCTACGATAACCTGTAACATCGGCACGGCACTCACTGCCGGCTCCATTCGCGTTTCTATTATCTACGGATACAGCAATGTCGCGATCGGTAACTGATATCGAGCGCCGCGCCCAGCTTAAGGCGTTTAAGTCGGCGAATATCGATGAACTTATCGCCAAGCTCGAACTGCAAGAGGTTCACCGCATGCAGGCCCGCGAGATTCACTGGAAGGTGCTGTGCCTGCGGGCGAGTGTGGGCGATATCAGGGGCAAATAACCAAGATTAAGCAACATGGCGAATGGACACGGAGGAAAGCGAGAGGGCGGCGGTAGACCACCCGGAGCGCTTGCAAAGAAGACTAGAGCAGTAGCAGAAGCGGCGGCCAAAGCTGGCATCACGCCGCTTGAAGTCATTTTGGAAGCCATGAATGAGGCGCGTTCTGCCGGCGATTTGTCGGCTGCGGCTGGATTCGCTAAAGACGCGGCGCCCTATATGCACCCGCGACTGGCTAACGTAGAGTCAAACATCAAGGCGGATGTCGGCGTTCAAATCGTCACGCTGCCGAAGGATGAAGCGCTCTAATGGCCTTCTCGCTAACCGCCAAGCAACGCGACGCACAAGATGTGCTGGCCTCAGAAGCCACGCACCTTATGCTATTTGGCGGCTCGCGCTCGGGTAAGACATTCCTGCTCGTGCGCAATATCGTCATGCGCGCACTTAAGGCGCCAGGCTCGAGGCACGCAATCATCCGGTTCCGATTTAATGCGGTCGTGAACAGCGTTGTCATGGACACGTTCCCGAAGGTAATGCAGATCGCATTTCCTGGCGTGCCATATCGCATTGACAAACAGTCATGGTTCGCGGAGTTCGAGATAGAAGGGCAGAAGTCGCAGATCTGGTTCGCCGGCCTCGATGATGGTCCGCGAATCGAGAAGATTCTCGGTATGGAGTTCGCCACGGTTTATCTCAATGAGTCCAGCCAGATCGCATGGGGCTCAGTGGGCATCGTGAAAACGCGTCTGGCTCAACGCGTGATGCAGCGCATCGATGGCAAAGACGCCGGCTATCTCAAGCCCAGGCTCTACGCTGACTGCAACCCGCCCTCGAAGTCGCATTGGACTTATACAGCCTTCGTCAAACGTCTTGATCCCGAGACCAAAGAGCCACTGCGCGATACCCAAGACTGGAACTATTTCCAGATAAACCCGCAAGACAACGCAGAGAACCTGTCCGATGGCTACCTGGATACTCTTCAGTCTCTATCTGCTCGTTTGCGCAAGCGTTTCTTGTCTGGTGAATTTGCAGACGCTACGCCGAATCAGCTATTTAGTGATGAGGCTATTGATAAATGGCGTCATGTGGATGGTCCTCTTCCCGATTTTGTTCGTGTTATTGTTGGCGTCGATCCTAGCGGGTCTGGTGATGTTGATAACGCTGACAATGACGAAATCGGCATCATGGTGGGCGCGCTCGGGACGGACGGAAACGCCTACCTCCTCGAAGACTGCACAATCAAAGCAGGGCCCGCAACCTGGGGAGCGATGACCGGATCGGCATACGACCGTCACCAGGCGGATTTAGTCGTTGCTGAAGGCAATTTCGGCGGCGCCATGGTTCAGCACGTGGTTCAAACTGCGCGGCCTCGCACCCCGTTTAAGATGGTTACTGCATCGCGTGGTAAGGCGGTTAGAGCAGAGCCATTTTCGGCGTTATACGAGCAGGGTAAGGTGCGTCACGTCGGAGAGTTTCGACAACTCGAAGATGAGCTTACGGCTTTCTCAACAGCGGGTTATACTGGCGAGCGTTCGCCAAACCGCGCTGATGCATGGATTTGGGTGCTGACTGAGCTATTCCCTGGCCTTGTGCGCGATAAATCGAAAAAGACTCACGAGAATTTGCAGACCCAGCCGAAACGGAGCCTGAGACCAGGCAGACCGATGGCTGGCGACTGGATGGGACATTGAGATAAAAACAATGGATACGCTTCAAGATAGAATCGATTTCGCGTGTCAGAAGAACCTCAGGAAAGAGACTGAGAACGTCGCCGGAATTATATGTCAGGCGAATATCTGGATTGATGTTGCAAGCGGTCGCGCTGTCATAATGCGCAAGGATGGTAAGCGGGGGATTGCGATGAGCGTTCCTGAGACGGCGAAGATTCTGGAACTGAAGGCATAAAATGGCCGAACGCGACAAGACCATCCTCGCCCGCGCGAAGAAGCGCTTCCAAGAATGCACTTCATGGGAAAGTGCATTCCGGCAGCGCTTCAAAGAGGACATGCGATTTCTCTACGCTGACTCAGACAATCAGGACCAGTGGAATGCCAGCGTCAGGGCAGGGCGAAATCTCGCCGGCCAGGTCATGGTCACGATTAACAAGACACATACGCACTGGCTGCACGTCGTTAATCAGGTCAAAATGAACCGTCCGCAGGTTAGCGTGAGTCCAACTGGGGATCAGTCAACGTATGAGTCAGCTCAGATTCTGGAGCAGGTCATTCGGCGCATTGAGTACATCAGCGATGCAGAGACAGCTTACGATATTGCGACTCAGTTCATGGTCGGCGGTGGTATCGGTTACTGGCGTGTGGTCACCGATTACACGGACCAGGATTCGTTTGACCAGGATATTTTCATTCGGCAAGTTCCCGATCCGCTCGCTGTCTATCTCGACCCGAACATCAAAATGCAGGACGGCAGTGACGCCAAGTTCGCATTCATCTTCGATGAGATGCCACGCAAGGATGCTGAGGCGAAGTACGGCAAACTCGCGCAGATGAGCACGTCTCTCGGTGATGCTGCGGAAAACTGGATGAAGACAGATTCCGTGCGCATCGCTGAGTACTATGAGCGCTCCGAAACGAAGGAATGGCTCTACGCGATACCGGCTGATGATGGTTCGATGACTCTGGCTCGTGAGTCTGAGCTTGGCCAGGATGGTGCTCGGATGCTCAAGCAGGAATACGAGCAGCGCGAAGACGTAATGCGCCGGCGAGTTCCTAAGTACAGCGTCGTGCATCACCTTATCGTTGGCGACAGTATTGCGGAAACCTCAATATGGCCTGGCAAGTACATCCCGATTGTTCGCTGCGTCGGCGAAGAAATCGTGATGGATGGTCGACTTGACCGCAAGGGCCTCACTCGCTACCTGAAGGATCCGCAACGTGCGTATAACTACAATGCGAGCGCTGCACTTGAATATGGCGCGCTTCAGAGCAAGAGTCCTTACCTGGCTCCTGTTGAGGCGATTGAAGGGCTCGAAGACTTCTGGGCTACTGCAAACAGCCAGAATCACGCATACCTCCCGTACAACCATGCGGATGAGTCCGGGAATCCTGTGCCAGCACCAGTCCGACAGCCGGCGCCTACAGGAGCAACGGTATTCATAGAAGGCATGCAGACCGCAGAGCATGAAATGATGATGGCGTCCGGTCAATACGAGGCTACGTTCTCTGCCCAGGGTAACGAGATCTCGGGGCGGTCGATTGAGCAGCGGCAGAAGCAAGGCGAGCGCGTCACGTTCCATTACCCTGACGCGCTGGCGAAGTCCATCCGCTTCACTGGCAAGATAATCCTCGATCTGATTCCGAAGATCTACGACACGAAGCGCGTGATTCGGATCATGAGCGAGTCTGGCACTGAGCAGGCTATCGAGATCGATCCGCAGGCCAAGCAAGCGCTTCAGCAGCACGAGCAGGAGCAAGACGCGAAGGTGCAGGCGGTCTTCAATCCGAACGTTGGACAGTACGATGTTGTGGCTACTGCTGGACCTAATTATGAGACTCGCCGAAAGGAAGCGTTCGCAGCGATGACGGATCTTCTGGCCGGCAATATGAGCTTGGCTCCTGTGATCGGCGATCTGTACATGGGCGCGGCTGACTTCCCGAACGCTGATGAGCTGCAAGAGCGTATGCGTAACTGGATTGCCGGCATGAATCCGGGGATCATGGGCAACGGACCGTCCCCGCAAGAGCAACAATTGATGCAGCACAATCAGCTGCTCATGCAGGAACTCACGCGCATGAAGGCTGAGCTTGACGACAAGACCATCCAACGCCAGCTTGAACAGAAGCGCGTGGATATGGATGCGCTGAATCATCTGGCGTTGCGCATGGAGAACGATAACAAGCAGGTCCAATTGGCCTATGACTCGATCACCAAGCGTCTGCAAGCTATGGCGCCGATGATGAGTGAGGATGCGCTTGAGCCTATCATTCGAAAGATGATTGGCGAGGCATTGACGGCCTACAACCCTGATGCAGGCGTTCAGCCGGACAGCGCAGACCCGGCGAACGTGTACGCGCATGGCATCGATTCGGTATTGCAGCCGATCGATGCGTTGAAAGAGGCTGAGGTTAAGAGCGCGAATCAGCCCCAGGCAGCACCCCAGCAGTAAATAAAATCACCGCACCGGAGAAAACATGAGCGATGTGCAAGAGTTGGGAAATGTCCCCGCCGAAGGACAGGTTGAAGCGGGAGAATCGACGGCAACCGAAACTACGGAAGCGCCCAAAGCGCCTGATACGTCTTGGGTGCCGAAGAGAATCAGCGAGATCACGGCGGCTCGTCGTGCGGCGGAAGAGCGCGCGAACCGTGCCGAGCAGGAGCTTGCAGCACTACGCGCTGGCAGCGGTACGCAAGAGTATCAGACCCAGCAAACGGATACGTCTCAAACGCAGCGCGCTCGCACGTATGATGAGATCGCACGCGAAGTCCGCGAAACAGAGTCCATGAACTCGCGCATCGCTGCCATCAACTCGGCAGGCGCCAAGGATTTCGGCGATGACTACGAAAAGTCTGTGCAGAACCTGCAAATGGCGGGAATTGGCGGTCCTGACTTCCTGCGTGCGCTCACGAAGATTGACGGCGCTGAGAAGATCGTTACGTACCTCGGAAAGACCGAGAATCTTAACGACGCGATGCGCATTGGCTCGCTCGATCCGGTCGAAATGGCTATCGAGTTGACGAAGATGTCGGGTAAGGCTGCTAAGGCCCTGTCGAAGCAAATCTCAAAGGCCCCGCCGCCGGCGTCAACGATTGATGGCGGTTCTGGTGGAGCAGGAGGAGAGCCCGACCCTAGCGACCCGTCCTGGTTCGCATGGCGGCAGAAGAATAAGAAGTCGCGTAGGTAAGAAAAAGGCCCTCATTTGCGGGCTCTGCGGAATAACGTGTGGAATGTCTGATTCGCATGTATACTCATAATCCGGATAAACGTGTGGAAAGGAACCGCAATGAGCGAAAGCGATAACAAGGTGGTGCGCGCATTCCCGGCAGCTGAGATGCCCGAGAACCTACTGCAAATCGAGAAGCAGTCCGCAGGTGTGCCGTACTACTGTAGCCATGAATCTGTGAGTCTCAATGAGCATGACCGCATAGTGAACTGCGCTCGCTGCGGAGCTACGCTGGACCCGTTCGGGTTTCTGCTGTCGAATGCACGCACTATCCAAATGGCCTGGTCGAACTACCGCGATGCGCAGCGCAAGGTGTCAGAGTTGAACGACCGCATTGTCATCCTCAAGAAGGAAGAAGCCCGCCTGAGAGCCCAAGTAAAACGACTGCAGGAAAAGAGTGGCGGCGTTTTGAACGTTCGAGCCAAGGACGTTTTGTGACCGACATCCTTGACTTGCCGGGGTGGGAGCCAACCGGCGTTCGCAGTGAAAGCGATGAATACATCATCTCGGCCGACTACACAGTTTTGCCGAATGCATGCCAAAAATGCGGCGTAATTGGCCGCGTTTATAAGCACGGCCCCAAAATGATCATTTTTCGAGATAGCCCTATTCGGGGCCGTCCGGTGAGCATCGAGGCCAACGCCCAGCGCTTCAGATGCCGCGAGTGCGGCGGCACGTTCATCCAGCCGCTGGGCGGCATCCACCCGGCGACGCGCATGACGGCTCGTTGCGTCCAGTACATCGAGGAGCAGTGTCTGCGAGACACCTTCACTCGCATCGCTGAGCACGTCGGCTGTGATGACAAGACCGTCCGCACATTGGCCGGCGACTACATCGAGCGCCTGAACGCTGAGTACAAGCCCTGGCTGCCAGAATGGCTGGGCATCGACGAGACGCAGATTGACGGCAAGCTCCGGTGCATCATCACCGACGTCGTCAACCGGGTTCCAATCGACATGCTGCCCGACCGCGACAAGCCGCTCGTGACTGCGTGGCTGCATCAGTTCAAGGAGCGCGGCGGCGTCAAGGGCCTCGCTATCGACATGTGGAAGCCATACAAGGATGCCGCGCAATCCGTTTTCCCTGGGCTGCCGGTCGTTATCGACAAGTTCCACCTGGTCAGAATGGCCAACCGCGCGATGGACGACATCCGAATCACGCTGGCCAAGGACCAAGAGAAGGCTGTGGGCCGGGACTGGATGCGGCGGAAGGCGCTGCTCCGGATGCGCTACAAGAACCTCGACGAGCAGGGTCGATTCAATCTCCAAATGTGGCTGGATAACGAGCCTCACGTGGCAACCGCCTACCGGCTGAAGGAGGCGTTCTACGACATCTACGACGCGCCGAGCCGCGCCGAAGCTGCTGAGCGCCTCGACTCCTGGCGGAAGTCCGTGCCGGCCGACATGCGCAAGGGCAAGAAGAGCTTCATGCCGCTGCTCACGTCCACCCGGAACTGGCGCGAGGAGATGCTGGCGTACTTCGACCACCCGATTTCGAACGGCTACACAGAAGCCTTGAACGGGGTCGCGAAGGTCATCAACCGCGCCGGCCGGGGCTACAGCTTCGAGGTGCTGCGCGCTCGGCTGCTGTACGGAAAGCTGCACAAGAAGGCACCAGTGGAGGGCCACATGAAGAAACGAACTGCTGACCAGATGGAAAGGCAAGTCGCGCTCGTCGAAGCGCTCGGAAGCCGGTGCGGGTCGTGCAACGGCATCTTCGACCCCGACGAGTTGGAAGCACACACACTGCCACCCATCACGAAGGAAGAGAGTCGCCGCGAAGCAAGCCGTCGCGCCTACCCGAAACGGGTGTACGTCTGCTCGACCTGCTATCGACGATTCCACACGGAGAGGGCTAGTCATGGCTCACAGCCTTCCACATGATTTTCCGGAGAGCCCATTTGCGAGGGCCTTTCTACTACAGGATCCACTTCTTGTGATCCCGATGCTCTACCACACTTTCCCTCACCTTGCTGGCGCTTCGGAACAGCACGAGGAACAGTTGTGCGAGACCCAGAAAGACCGTGATGCAGATGTAGAACAGCTCGCCCATGAACAGGGAAGCACTGTTCAGACCGCCAAGTGCAGCGACAAGCGTCGCGATGCCGTACAGCCAAAGTGCTAGCGTTTTCATTCAATCTTCCCCTTGGTGATTGCTTGCCATGTAACGATGCAGACGATAGCGATCGTCCCTGCGATAGTTCGGTATATGTCCTTCAGAACCTGAATCACGCGTCCTCCCAATATCCCCAAAATTCCATCCATTCGCGGTACGTGAGCAGCAGCGGGTAGTGCTCGCCCATGCGATTCTTGTACTGGATGTACATCAGGTAGCGGTTTGTTGTGACCATTCTTTCCCCTCGGTTAGTGTTTCGAATCCTACAACATATCCATGAAACCGTGCAATACGATTTCGCTATTGAGATTTGCTCAATATTAGTGTAAGGTGGCGTTACCTGTGAGTGATTGTCTGCCTTTGTGGGTTGCGACTACGCGGCTCATCGGCTCCCCCTTCAGCCGAGCACGTCCCCCAATCACTCGCAGGGCCTCCAGGTCTAGCCGCACCG
>Ga0306926_10000362_pt1 | contig 40886 bp, 41 predicted proteins | sample flu12Cox44000178_FD_203759 | JGI IMG/M metagenome (GOLD analysis project Ga0306926, IMG submission 203759) | Lab enrichment of tropical soil microbial communities from Luquillo Experimental Forest, Puerto Rico - flux8day.12C.oxic.44.000.178 (v2)... | ecosystem: Environmental > Terrestrial >... | reverse complement strand
TATTTGTCACGCTGACGATTGCGTCGGAATTCTATCGGGGCGCGCGAGTGATCGCGTCGCGCGACCACACGAACCTGCTGACGGCCATCGGGGAACTGACGATGCGCAACACGCGGCGATATGGCGGCTACATCGTGCATTTCGCGATGGTGCTGATTTTTATCGGCGTGGCGGGTTCGGCTTTCAATCGCGACGTGCAGATGGAAATGGGCGCCGGACAATCGATCCAGATCGGGCCGTACACGGTGCTGTGCCAGAACTTCGATCGCATAGCGAATAATAATTTTGAATCGGAGCGCGCAACCCTGGAAGTCTTCCGCAACGGGAAATCCGAGATGATGTTCTATCCCGAGCGCCGTTTTTTCCTGGCGAGCCAGGTGACGGAGACGATGGTGGCGGTACAGACTTCTCCGGTTTGGGACTTATACGTTGTCTACGCGGGACGCAGCCCTGAAACCGGCAAACCTGTGATTCACGCGTATTTGAATCCGCTGGTGAAATGGATCTGGTTCGGAGGAGTGGTGCTAGTGCTCGGAACGATGCTCGCGATGCTGCCGAACAAGCGGACGGCGCTGGTGCTTCGTCCCGCTGAAACACGCGAGCCCGCGTGGAACGAGCCGCGCACATCTGCCGTAGGTGCAATTGCCCGATCGGATGCTCATGACTGAGAGGCGTCTACGAACCCGATCGGGGGTATGCGCGCTCGGTATCTTTACATTGGCCTTGATCGCACCGCTAGCTCCGATCGCCAGGGCGCAGGAATCCGCGCACACGAAAGAACTGGGCCAGAAACTGATGTGCGTGTGCGGCTGCAACCAGATTCTCGGCTCGTGCAATCACGTGGGCTGCACGTATTCGCACGACATGATGAAAGAGCTGGAAGATCGTATCGCGCGCAACGAGCCCGACGATCTGACGCTGCAGGCGTTCGTGCAGGAATACGGGCCGACGGTGCTTTCCTCGCCGCCGGCGAAGGGATTCAACCGAATCGCGTGGATTGCTCCGGTTGTGGTCCCGCTGATAGCGCTGGCGCTTTTATTGGACGTTGTGCGGCGATGGAAGCGGAAAAGCGCCGTCGCGACGGCCTCGGGGCCGGGCGTTTCGGCGGAGCTTATTGCGCGCGCTCAACGGGAGTCGGATAAGGATAACGGGTCCTAAAGACGCATGAGCAACATTGACATTGTGGTCGCTTGCGTTCTTCTCGCCGTTGCGAGCCTTTATTTCATTTTCAACGTTCGGGCGGATGAGTCCGACTCAGCGCCGCACCGCACGAACCTCGATCAATTAATGGAGCGCCGCGACGCAATCTACGAGAACCTTCGCGACCTGCGCTTCGAGTACCGCGCGGGAAAATTCTCCGAAGCCGACTACGAAGAGACGAAGCATTTGCTCGAAGTGGAAGCAGCGAAGGTGCTGGCGGAGATGGACGAATTGACGGGCGGCACTCCTACAGCGGCGACACGGCAGGCGGCGACGGAAAGGCGGCATTCATGAAAGGGTTTTGCGGCGCTGGTAGTCCTTCGGCCGTAGCAGTAAGAGCTATCGCAGCTCGTTTAGGGGCGCTCGCAATTTTGGCCTGCTGTGCCGCGTTGGCTGTTTCGGCTGGGACGCTGCAGGGAAGCGTGCGCAACGGCACCACCGGGCAGGCAGCTGCCGGCGTGGACGTAATCTTGATTCAACTGCAAGGGGGGATGCAGCCGGTCGGAAACACGAAGACGGACGCGCAGGGGCACTTCGAATTTACGAACGCGCAAATCGGCGCGTCGCCCATGCTGGTGAGGGCCGTTTATCGCGGAGTGAACTACCACGAACCCATTCCGCCGGGAAAGACCAGCGCCGATATACAAGTTTTCGAGCCGACGGAAAAGGCCGGCGCATTCGCGATTGCGGCCCGAGCCGTGATCTTGCAACCCAATGCGACGGATCTTCTGGTAGGCGAAGAATATAGTATCGAAAACAAGACGCAGCCTCCGATGGCGTATTTTCACCAGAACGGCTCGTTTGTTTTTGCGCTTCCCGACGGCGCAGAATTGAGCCAGGTATCCGCGTCGGGTGCGTCGGGAATGCCCGTGGTGCAAGGAACGATTGACAAAGGAAAAGGCCTCGAAGCGATCGATTTTCCTTTTCGTCCCGGTGAAAGCAATGTGCGCGTGTCGTATAAAGTTCCGTACGGCGGGAATCAAACGAAATTGCGCATCGCGTCCCCTTATCCCGTCGCTCGGCTGGCGGTTTTTGCACCTCCTGGAGTAACCGTAACCGGCGATGGATTTGCGCCCGCCGGCCAAGAGCAGGGTTTCAACGCTTACATGCGTGAATCCGTGGCTGCGAATACGCCCCTGATCGTTAATGTTTCCGGAACAGCTCCCATGCAATCTTCCTCGCAAGGCGGCGGAGCGGGTGGGCGGGAGTCAGGCGGGGTGGCGAGTAGTGGATTACAAGATCCGTCAGTGAATTCTCGCGCAGAGTCTGGCGGAGATGCGGCAACTGCGACGGCAACGCCAATTCCGGCGCGGCTTGACAGCTTGAAATGGATCCTGATGGGCGGGTTCGCTGCAATATTCGCTCTGGGTTTCGTGTATCTCCTGCGGCGGCCGCAGGTGGCGGCGACTTCCAGCGGCGGCGTGGCTGCCGATGCCTATGAGGCGCCGGCGCTCAAGAGACCGGCAAAGTCATCTTCGACCGCGTCGGGATCTGCCGCAACGGTAGCTGCGGAGGTTGACCGCGAGGTGCGCGGCAGCCTGGATGAGTTGAAGGATAGCCTGTTCCGTCTCGAACTGCGGCGCCAAGCTGGGACCATCAGCGAAGAGGATTATGCCCGCGAGCGCGAGCGCATCGACTCAACGCTCCGCAATCTCGTCCGAGGCTGAGCAGATCGCCTTGGGCGAGCCACGCGTGAACTCTCAACCCTCCGGACGCGCGCCTGCCGGAAATTCAATTGGAATTGCTTTTGATAATGTCGAGAAGCGCTTTGGCTCGCTCGTCGCGTTGCGAAATATATCTTTGGAGATTCGTGGCGGAGAGTTTGTGGCCCTTCTCGGAGCCAACGGAGCAGGGAAGACGACTCTGCTGCGAATGGCGGCGCAATTGATGAAACCCACGAGCGGCAACGTGGTTCTCACCGGCGCCACCAAATCTGAAGAGGCGGGGCGATTCATCGGCTTCGTGGGCCACAGCACGTTTCTCTACGATGAGATGTCGGCCGAGGAAAATCTCAATCTGTTTGCGCAGCTGTATGGGCTCGACGATCTGCGCACTCGCGTAGCAAATGCGCTGAATGCCTGCGGACTCTCTTCGCGGGCGGGAAGCCTGGTGCGCACATTCTCGCGCGGGATGCGCCAGCGCCTGGCGATTGCGCGAGCGCTGCTGCACGGGCCGAGGCTGCTTTTGCTCGACGAACCCGCTGCCGGGCTCGACCGGCAGGGATTGGAATGGTTCGGGTCGGTTCTGGAACGGCTGCGAAACGAGGGTTGCACGATTGTGATGAGCACGCATGCCCGTAACGAATCGCTCGATCTCGCGACGCGTGCCGTCTCGCTGGCGGGCGGCCGAATCGAGCGCGACAGCAACACAGAGGGGAACCCGGCGAAGATGCTCGCCGAACTCCGCTCCGCTCAAGGCGCCGAGGCGTAAATGACGACCTCGCGAGCCGCTACGATCCTGCTGGCCAAGGAACTCCGGCTCGAATTCCGCACGCGGGAGCTGCTGACCACGACTGTGATTTTCGCGCTTGTGGTTGTGGTGCTTTTCAGCTTTGCGTTTGAGCCAACGGCCGCCGAATCGCGGCGCTACGGCTCTGGTCTGCTCTGGATTGCTTTTCTCTTCGCCGGGTCGCTGATGCTGAATCCTTCGTTCGCGCGGGAGCAAGCGAACGATGCACTGGACGCGCTGCGAATGGCGCCGATTGCGCCGTTTGCGATCTTGTTAGGCAAGATTTTGGCGAACTTTATTTTTCTGGCTGTGGCGGAGGCGATTCTCATTCCTGTTTTCGCCGTGCTGTACAACGTGTCGTTCAACGGAGTGGCGGCGCAGCTGATTCTGGTGCTGGCGCTTGGCACGCTGGGGCTGGTGATCACTGGAACGGTTTTCTCTGCAATTTCGGCACACGCGCGGTTGCGCGAACTGCTTCTGCCTCTGCTTCTGCTGCCGATTCTGACGCCGCTGCTGATCGCGTCGGTGGAGGCAACAGCGTCATTGCTAGCGGAACAGCCGGAGCTTGACCGCACGTGGGTCGCATTTCTGGCGGGATTTGATATTGTGTTTCTGACCGCGTCATGGCTGATGTGCGATTACCTGCTGGAGGAGTGAAGCACTCATGAAGGGCCGAATTGCGCTCGTGCTTGTCGCTGCCGCGCTCATGGTGTTGGCCGGCTACTCGGCGCTCTATATCGCGCCGGACGAAAAGACGATGCACGCGATCCAGCGCATTTTTTATTTTCACGTGCCGAGCGCCATCTGCTCGTTCGTGGCGTTCTTCGCCGTCTTTTTCGCAAATTTCGCCTACCTTGGCACGCGACAGCCGAAATGGGACTGGCTGGGCGTGGCGGGCGCGGAGATGGGCGTGGTGTGCAGCACGATTGTGCTGATCACAGGACCGATCTGGGCGCATCCGGTGTGGGGCATCTGGTGGACTTGGGATGCGCGACTGACGTCGACATTCGTGATGTGGCTGCTGTACATGGCGTATCTGCTTCTCCGAGGATTTCTGGATGACCCGCAGCGCAAGGCGATGTTCTCGGCGATTTTCGGAATTTTTGCATTTTTGGACGTGCCGCTTGTTTACTTCTCAAACCGGATGTGGAGAACGCAGCATCCCCAGCCCGTGATCCTGGGCGGATCGAATTCAGGACTCGATCCGATGATGGGCAAGGTGCTCTTGATTTCATTCGTGGCTGTGCTGTGCATCACGGCTGTGTTGATAGCCGACCGGTACCGCCTTGAGCGGTTGCGCTCGGAATTTGAGGAGTTGCGATTTCGGGCTGAATCACGAGCGCCCCAGGCTGTGCGCTCGATTGCGCAAAACACAAGGGAAGCGAGGATGGAATGAAAAATTTCGAAAGCCTTTTCGCGGCGTGGATGGCGGTGTGGGCGGTGTTCTTTTTGTACGAGGTGACGGTGGCGCAGCGTATGTCGAAGTTGCAGGACGAGATCGAGCAATTGAAGCGGCAGTTGCGTGGGGGCTGATCGTTTTCGGTTTGTGCCGTCGCGATTTTTACCCACAACGAGACCTGACAAGCACAATGCGATTCTGGTATCGTTACGAATAGTGCGGGCGGTGCCAGGCTGGCTTTGGTGAGGGTCCTCATGGGCGGTCCAAAGAGAATCGCGATCATCCTGTTTCAGCTGGGCGGTCCCGATTCGCAGGCTGCCGTCGAACCGTTCCTCTATAACCTTTTCTGCGACCCCGACATTATCAATTTTCCCGGCGCGTTTCTAGCCCGCAAGGCGCTCGCAAAACTGATTTCCACGCGGCGCTCGAAAGTGGTGGGACAACATTACGCCGAAATCGGTGGAGGCTCGCCGATTCGCCGCCTCACTGAGCAGCAGGGGCGAGCGCTCGAAGCCGCTTTGCGCCCTCACCTGAACGTGCGTGCCCTGATTGCGATGCGCTACTGGCACCCTGACACGAATGAAGCGATCGAAGCGCTCGAGCGCGTTCCCTACGATGAGCTAATTCTGCTTCCGCTGTATCCACATTATTCCTTTGCGACAACGGGCAGCAGCCTGAAGGAGTGGAACCGAAACTACTCGGCGAAGGTGCCGGTACATTTAATCGATCATTTTTTCGACCATCCTGACTACATTGCGGGAATCGTGGAGCGGATCAATAGCGTGCTCCGCAAAGTGCCGCGGCCGGACGAGGTGCAGTTGCTTTTCAGCGCTCACGGCCTGCCGATGACGCTTGTTGAAAAGGGAGACCCGTATCCCCGGCAAATTGAGCAGACAGTGCAGATGATTCGCCAGCTGGGAGCGTGGCCCAATCCGCACGTTCTGTGCTTTCAGAGCAGGGTGGGTCCCCAGAAGTGGCTGCAGCCCTCTCTAACGAGCACGATCGAGAAAATGGCGCGCAGCGGAATCAAGCGCATGTTGGTGAGTCCGATATCCTTCCTCACCGAGCACATCGAAACACTGCACGAAATCAATATCGAGGCCCGCGAGGAAGCGGAGGCTTTGGGCGTCACCGAGTTCTACATGATGCCCGCATTAAACGATTCGCCCTTGCTGATTCGCGCGCTTGCCGACCTGGTATTGCGAGCAGTGGGAATGCGGTCTGGAGTAGCGTCTTTTGCGTGACGGTTCGCTGGCGCGTCCATATTCTTTTTGTCCCGATTTGTCACTTTTCCTTGACACTTTCTTTCCCGCGTCATATAACCGCGTGTTCGTAAATTCGATTCGAGTTGTTGTGAACTTCATAAGAAGTTGAGGTGCAGCCTAGCTTTCAAACGGGCCTATGCCAGATACTCCCGAAGAAAAGGTAGCCGGAAAGTCCCCTGCGCCTGCCGCATCGCAGGGGGCGAAAGCATCCCCAGCGGCAGACGCTAAAGCGGCCGCGAAAGAGGTGAACACGAGCAGGCGCAGGCTCGTGTGGGCGTGTATCTGGGGCTATCTTGGCGTGAACTTCTTGATGTTCCTGCGGTTTTTCTTTCCTCGCGCGCTATATGAGCCGAATACCGTCTTCACTGTCGGTTACCCTTCTGATTTCAGCCTGGGGATCGATCAGAGCTATCTGATGACGAATCGAGTGTGGATCGTACGCGAGCCGGACCGTATTTTTGCAATTTTCGCGCGCTGTACGCATCTTGGCTGCACGCCGGAGTGGAAGTCGGCTGAAAATAAATTCAAGTGCCCGTGCCACGGCAGCGGTTATGACAGCGAGGGTGTGAATTTCGAGGGGCCGGCGCCGCGTCCGATGGATCGCGCCCTGCTCAAATTGGATCCCACCGGGCAGATCGTGGTGGATACGAGCCGGTTGTTTGTGGATGATCCGCGGGCAGGCGTAAATCATTTCAATGATCCGGGAGCGTTCTTGAACGTTTAGCGCCTTAGGCGCTGGCGCATCGTGGCTCGCTGGCTGAGCTTGGGCAGATTTTGAAGCTGGGAAGGGGTCAGGCAGATGGCGGAAGGGAACGGCGACAAGAACAAGACAGGCGTTCTCGACAAAGTGAAAGAGGACGCTGCCGCTCTTCGCAAGACGCTGGAAGAGAAGGCCAAGCAGCAAGTTGAAGAGCTGAAGCAGCCTGAGAAGACGCAGCTGTATCGCTCGATGTTCCGCGTGAAGCACGATGACGAGCCGCGGAACCGGGCGCTGAGCGTGCTGTCGAACGTTTTCTTTCACCTGCATCCTGCCAAGGTTAATCGCGACGCCACGAAATACAATTTCACCTGGGGCATGGGCGGCATCACGTTCTATTTGTTTATCGTGCTGACCTTCACGGGCGTGCTGCTAATGTTTTATTACCACCCGACGAAGGTGCAGGCGTTTCGCGACATTCTCTATCTCGAGAACGATGTACCGTTTGGCAAACTGCTGCGGAACATGCACCGGTGGGCCGCGCACTTGATGATTATCGCGGTATGGCTGCACATGTTCCGGGTGTTTATGACGGGCTCGTACAAGCGCCCGCGGGAATTTAACTGGTGCGTGGGCGTGCTGCTGATGGTGCTCACGATGTTGCTGTCGTTCACGGGCTACCTACTGCCGGACGATCAGTTGGGATTCTGGGCGGTGACGGTGGGCACGAATATGGCGCGGGCGACTCCGTTGTTGGGGCACGAAGGACCGCTCGGCGCGCAGTTAGGAATGACGCCATATAACGACGTGCGCTTTGCGCTCCTGGGCGGGTCGATCGTGGACGCGAATGCGCTTCTGCGCGCCTACATCTGGCATTGCATCGCGATTCCGTTGATCGCGGCGATTTTCATGGGCGTCCATTTCTGGCGCGTGCGGAAAGATGGCGGCATATCAGGGCCTGCACCGGTCATGTTGGAATCGGAAATCAAGGAAGAGCGCAGCCCGCGGCCGGTGGTGCTGCGGCCCAGCGGCATGGGACAGGGCGGCTAATCGCGATGGGTTTCGACTGGCGCCAAATTTGGGAAATTGCATCGTCGCCGGACAACGTGCCGATCGTGGCACTGCTGTTTCTCATTCCGTTTTACGTCTGGTATGCGCTGAAGCAGGGAATTGAGAACGACAAGCTGATCACCATCCTCGAAGGCGACACGCAAGCCGCTAAAACGAAATACCGCAAGACGCAGCCCTGGGATCCGAAGTGGGACCGTGAAGTTCATACCTGGCCGTACCTGATGCGCATGGAATTTCTGGTGGCGATCATCCTCACCATCTTGTTGATGGTGTGGTCGCTCACTCTGAATGCGCCGCTCGAAGAGCCCTCGAACCCGAACGTCACTATGAACCCGGCGAAAGCGCCATGGTATTTCCTCGGTTTGCAGGAAATGCTCGTCTACTTTGACCCATGGATGGCGGGCGTGGTGATGCCGACGCTGATTATCGTCGGGCTGATGGTGATCCCGTACATCGACGTGAATCCCCTCGGCAACGGCTACTACACATATAAGCAGCGCAAGTTTTCAATTTGGACTTTCCTTGTGGGCTTCATCGGCCTTTGGGTTTTGATGATTGTGATCGGGACGTTCATCCGCGGCCCCGGCTGGATGTGGTTCTGGCCGGGCCAAACCTGGGATGCGGAGCGCGTGGATTACGCGGTGAACCGCAACCTCGACCAGGTATTCGGGATTGACGGCTCGTGGCTCGCGGCCATGACGCATATGTCCAAAGATCAGGCTGCGATCTGGGCGCGCGTGATTTTCGGAGTGTTCCCGACGGTGATCTTTTTCATCGCCGCCGGATTCCTTGTGCACTGGATCTGCATGCAAACGGAGTTTGCGCGGAAGATGTACAAGCGCATGAGCCTGGTGCAGCTGATCATGATGTATACGTTCTTGATTCTCATGATTTCGCTGCCGATCAAGATTCTGCTGAGGCTCGTCTTCACGATTAAGTATGTCTGGGTGACCCCTTGGTTCAGCATCTGATGTTCCATCGAGGATCGTTGTCCCGGGAAGTGACTAAGTCGAAGGAGACTCTGGGTGCCTGAGATTCCTCCCGCCGCACAGCCATCGGCGTCACCGCCGCCAGCAACTCCGCCGGATGATCCGATCACAAGCTATTCGTTCACGTTCCCGCTGCTGATAGCCTCACTGCTGCTGATCGTCACCGTGGCGTGGTCCTTCTGGGACGAAGTGTACGGACTTCGTCCATGGCGCAGCTATCAGAGCCGTTTTGCTTCGGCCTATTCGAAATATCTGGATAAAGCTGTCCAGAATCAGAAAAAGCAGGAAGACGCCGTCTATTCCTCGCCTGAGTACAAGAAACTTTCTGCGCAGGTTGACGATCTGCAGAAATCCACGAAGGCTCAGGACGAGGATATCGCCAAGCAAATCGCTCTTCTCGACGACCAGCGCGCAGCGCTCGGCGACGCCTTCAAAGATGCCCGTGGCAAAATCGGTCACCTCGTCTACCAATATGAAATTGTTCCGCCGGAAGACAAGAATGCAAAAGCCAAAGCCCTGAAAGAAGTAACCGACGGCCGCAAGGAAATCTGGAGGGTGGATTGGCCCCTGGGCGACGGCAAAATTCAGCGGGACAAGCCATTCACCGGCGACGAATTGAACGACACTTTCACCAGCATCATGGCCCAGCGCGCCGCCTTGGTCGGCAAACGCGCGGAAATCGATAAGCCCGCGAAGGAGGCTAGCGACACGCTGGCGCTTTTTGTCGCCGAGAAGTTGCCGGGACTAAGCTCCACGTCTCTCGATAGTCTGCGCCGCAGCATGAAGGATTTTGACGAGCGCATCATCCAGATCAACGTGAATCCTCCTGGAGCTTCGCTCAACAACCTCGGCGGAGCCGGACTCGTCGACCGTTGCCAATCGTGCCACGTGGGAACCGATCCCCGCTACGTACCTCCGCAGATCACATTGACGAAGGCCGATCTCGGCATGGCCAAGAGCAGCGACGCTCCGTTCACGAGCCATCCCGATGTTGATCTGCTCAAATGGCATCCCCTTGAGAAATTCGGGTGCTCGCCCTGCCATGGCGGCAACGGCCGCGCGATTGATTCCATCCGGCGTGGACACGGCCGCTACGAGCACTGGCTCTGGCCGCTCTATTATCCGGAGAATTTCGAGGCCGGATGCCAGCAATGTCACGCAGGAGACATGGTCACCGAGCACGCTCCGGTCTTGAACGAAGGCAAGCAGCTTTACCGGGCCAAGGGCTGCATCGGCTGTCATCGCTTCAACGGCTTCGATAACCAGGACGAACAGCTCGTCACAGCCCGCCAGCGCATCATGGCGATCGAGAAGACGAAAGCTGACGATGAGCAGGAGATTCCACGGCTCCAAAAATTGGGCGACAACGCTCCTGATAATACCGCTGCTGAGAAGTTCTACGGACAGGCGACGAATCTGACCGTTGAGATCAGCCGTATGGATGCGGAGCGTGAAACGCTCGAAGGCCGAAGCCACAACCTGATTCAAGAAATCAAGAAGGTCGGTCCGGACCTGAAGGAAGCGCGCCAGAAGCTGCACAAGGAATGGATTCCGTACTGGATCGCGCATACCAACGAATTTCGTCCCACGACAAAGATGCCGCAATTCCGGTTTGGCGCCGGAGACGTGGAAGCCATCTCCGCGTTCGTTTGGCAGAATGCGCTCACCGGTCCCGCGCTCGACCATCAGCAGCCGGGAAACTCTGAACACGGAAAACAGCTCCTCGAATCTAGGGGCTGTCTCGCCTGCCACTCAGTCGGCGAGGGGTCGAACTCGGTCGGAGGCACGTTTGCTGCGAATCTGAGCCGCGTGGGCGAGAAGGACAACTACGACTATCTTGTTCGCTGGGTGCACAACCCGCGCCAGCGCACGCGTCCCTATTGCCCGTATGAGAAACGCGACCTGGGCCCCGAAGATTACGCGAAGCACAATTTGCCTTTTGTCTTCGATGAGCAGCGCTCGCGCTGCCCGAATGACAATCACGAACTTGTTGTGCAGCAGATGACAGTGATGCCAAGCCTGCGCCTATCTCCCGAGGATGCGCGCGACGTGGCCAGCTACTTGATTACGCTGAAGCACGCCGATGCGAAGTACGCCGATGCGAACTTCATGGACGACCCCGCACAAGCTGCCAAGGGCAAAGAGCTGGTCCGCCACTATGGCTGCGCAGGCTGCCATGAAATCGGCGGCTTCGAAGACGAAGGCCGCATCGGCACAGAGCTGACGAACGAAGGCTCGAAGCCAATCGAGCGCCTGGATTTCGCGCTTTATACGGAAGACGCCAAGCGCGGCATTTTGCCGGACGGAAAGAAGAGCGAGCGCGGTCCGTGGTTCGATTCAAAGGGCTTCTTCGAAGAAAAGCTCCGCAACCCAGGCCTCTACGATCAGGGCAAGTATCATGCGAACCCGATGGATGCCCTGCGCATGCCCAAGCCGAATCTGCAATCGAACGGGGAACTCGAAGCGCTCGTAACCATGCTTCTCGGCAGCACCGATCCCACTCTGCCGCCGGAATATATGTTCAAGCCCTTCGATCGCCGTCGCTACATCGAAGACGGCTGGTGGGTCGTCACAAAATACAACTGTATCGGCTGCCACCAGATAGACGTGGGGCAGAAGACGGTGCTGCAGACGCTTCAGTTCTACCAGGGTGAGAACAAGGCGAATTTGCCGCCCGTGCTTACCACGGAAGGCGCGCGCGTGAACCCGGAATGGCTGCGGCAGTTCCTTGCGAATCCGTCGCTCAGCTCGACGGACACGAATCGCAACGGCGTCCGCCAGTATCTGCAGGTGCGCATGCCGACGTTCTATCTATCGGACGACGAGATTCGCAAAATCGTGCTGTTCTTCCAGGCGCTGTCGTCGCAGCCAACACCGTTTATTCCGCCAACTGTGAAGCCGCTCGATTCTACGGAAACGGCGATGGCGCGGAGCTTGTTCACCAGTCCGGCCGCTCCGTGTTTGAAGTGCCATATGACTGGCAACGCCGAGCACGACAAGAACGCCTCCGCGCCGAACTTCCTGCTCGCCCACGAACGCTTGCAACCGGCTTGGACCGAGCGCTGGATCACCGACCCGGCAAAAATTATCCCCGGCACGGCGATGCCTTCGGGCCTGTTCCGAAAAGAGGGCGACCGTTGGGTGTTTGCGGGGCCTGCTCCCGGATCTATGGAGCATTACACGGGCGACGAAGCGAATCTTCTGGTGCGCTACATGTTTTCGCTCACGCCACAGGAGCAAGCCCAACTGCTTGGTCGAACGCCAAGCGGTGGCGGCGCAAAACCCGCTGGTGGCAATTAGCTTGGGTATCCGGGTTTAGATGGCGAGGCGCTTCGCAGCCGGAAATTTAATAAAAACGGCGCTGGCGCTGGTAGGTCTTGTTACACTATCCCTAATTTGTTAAGGAGAAAGTCCCGCACATGAATATGAAGCTCTTGAATCTCACGCTCGCAGCGGCCTTGACCGCATCTGTCGCCGGTTGCGGCAGCAAGAAAGATGAATCCACATCGCAGCCTGCCGCTCCTGCTCCCACGGCGGGCAAGACCGTAGATCAATCCACTGCCGGATCGGTTTCCGGCACGGTAACTCTTGCCGGCACGGCGCCTGCAGCGAAGCCGATTAATATGAGCGCCGAGCCTTACTGTCAGAAGTCGCACACGAGCCCCGTAGTCCCGCCGGAAGTGGTGACAGGCGATAAGGGCGCGCTTGCGGATGTTGTCATCTACGTGAAGGACGGCCTTTCCGCGGATTACACATTTACGCCGCCTTCCACGGCCATTCCGCTCGACCAGAAAGGCTGCATGTACGATCCGCACGTAATTGCAGTGATGACAGGCCAGAACATCGAAGTGAAGAACGACGACCAGACCACTCACAACATCCACCCGATGCCGAAGGACAACCGCGAGTGGAACAAATCGCAGCCTCCCGGTGCGGCACCGATTTCCGACAGCTTTGCGCGCGCCGAGAACGCCATTCCTGTTAAGTGCAACGTGCACCCGTGGATGAAGAGCTACATCTTCGTTTTCAAGAATCCCTACTACGCGGTGACGACCAAGGACGGCAAGTTTGAGCTGAAGGGTTTGCCGCCGGGGACGTACACCATCGAGGCGTGGCAGGAAAAGTACGGCACACAGGATCAGACAGTCACTGTTCCCGCTAAGGGTAATGCGACGGCTGCGTTTACCTTCAAGCCGGGGTCGGGCGACTAGTTTTTCTTGAGCTTCTGCAGGGGCTGGGCTTTGCGCTGCTGGAGCGGGGCGTCTTCCGCTCCAGCAGACGTTTTCTTCCGTAAGCTCGCGTTCAGGCTCGCGATTGGGACGAAATGGAACTTGGCTGAAAACTCCAGTACTCGGGGCATTCATAATTTCGCCATCCTGACGGCGTGCAGCACTATATTGCTGTTGGTTGCGGGCGCGCTAGTTACGAGCAACGACGCCGCGGATTCTGTTCCCGATTGGCCGTTGGCCTATGGCCGCATCATCCCGCCGCTCATCGGTGGCATTCGCTACGAATTTGCGCACCGCGTGGTGGCCGGGCTCGTTGCTGTTCTCACCGTGGTTCTGGCAATCTGGATTTCCTTCAGTAAGCTGCGCGGCTCGGCGCGGCGTTGGGCCTGGATTGCGTTCGCGTTGGTTGTTGCGCAGGCCCTGCTGGGCGCCGCTCGCGTGTTGCTGGGCCACGCCGCTTTCGTGGCCACGATTCATGCCACGGTCGCGCAGATATTTTTCATCACGGTCATTAGCCTCACGATGTTTACCAGCGGCTGGTGGCAGCGCGATCTTCCGCAACTGGACGACACGGGTAGCCCGAAGCTCCGGTCACTCAGTGTCTGGCTTACGGCCGTGATTCTCGTGCAGCTCGTTCTCGGCGCAGGATTCCGGCATGGCGCTCTTGGCATTCTTCCGCATTTGATTGGTTTTCTCGTCGTCACGTGCATGGTGATCTGGACGGCACGAATCGCGAACAAGCGCTTTGGCAACGTTGGGGATATCCGCCGCTGGGTGGTGATTCTGCATTCGACTTACGGCACGCAAGTGATTCTCGGATTTCTCGCGTATTGGGCGGTGAGCCAGGCCCGGCTTGCGGCGCAGCCGGTGCTGCTCTACACGGTTATCGAAGTGGCGCATGTAGTGATGGGAGCGCTGGTGCTTGCGTCGGGCGCCCTGCTCGCCCTCACTTGCAACCGGTTGATTCGTTCCGCGGATGCGGTGTCGGTAGAATCTCGCACGACGCGCTCGCAGGCGCAGGGATCGAGGGCGTAAGCCGCAAAGCGATGAACACTACGCGCACAGCCGCCTACGGCTCGCACGATAAACCGTGGGCCTACGTTGTGCTTACCAAGCCCGACGTTACATTTCTTGTAGTCATCACCACGGTTGCCGGTTTTTATCTCGCGTCGCCCGATCATCTGGATTGGGCACTGATGATGCATACACTTTTCGGCACCATGCTCGTCGGCGCCGGCACCGCGGCGCTGAATCAATATTTCGAGCGCGAAATGGACGCGCACATGCGCCGCACCGCAGCCAGGCCGCTTCCCACGGGGATTCTGCAACCACGCGATGCGCTGATCTTCGGCATCACGACGATCGTTGTAGGCGGCGCGTGGCTTGCGCTTGCGGTGAACTGGCTGGCATCTCTCCTCGCGTTCTCTACCAGCATCCTGTATCTCGGACTCTATACGCCCCTCAAAACTCGCACCACCTGGGCGACGGCAATTGGCGCGTTTCCCGGCGCACTGCCTCCGCTGATTGGCTGGGCGGCCGCGCGAGGCTCGCTTTCAGCGGGTGCCTGGGTGTTGTTTGGAATTCTCTTTCTCTGGCAATTTCCGCATTTCATGGCGATTGCCTGGATGTATCGCGAAGACTACGCTCGCGCGGGAATCAGGATGCTGCCGGTGGTTGACCCTTCGGGGGACGCGACATTTGCCCAGATCGTTGGCGCTTCGGCGATGCTCGTACCCATGAGCCTGCTGCCAGCGGTGATGGGCATGGCGGGAATACATTATTTCTTTGGAGCGCTCGTGCTGGGGATGATTCTGCTGCAAGTAGCGCTTTGGGCGAACCGGCACCGCGCGAATGTTCGCGCGAAGTGGTTGATGCACGCTACCGTGGCGCATATTCCAATTCTTTTAGCATGGATGATATTTGACAAGGTCAGTCGATGACCGCCGAAGCGACGGGGAGGGAACTCGCAATGCTTTCTAAGGGCACCGCAATGGAGATTAGTGCGATTTGCGGTCTCTTCATACTGCTGGCTCTCTGGGGGATCGTCTGGGACATCACCAGCGGACTGCTGACAAGCGGCATTGACGGAATCATGCTGCTTTTTGTCTGCGCGATGATGGCAGGGATTTTCTTTCTGATTATGCTGATGGAGCTGACGAAATCGGGAATTGTCCCGACGCCCGCGTTTCTGCGTCCGGCGCCTAAGCCGGCAGCTGCTGCGAAACCGGCTACGGCTGCTCCTGCGACGAAAGCCCCTGCAGCCGGCACTCCTGCAGCGCCGAAATCAAGCGCGCCAGCCTCCGGTGCGCCGGTCGCTGCTACGCCGAAGCCAGTAAGTCCCGCTGCCGCCGCCACGCCGAGCGCTCCTCCCGCTCCGCCACGTCCTGCTGCTCCTGCTTCCGCTGCGACGCCCGCGCCCGCGAAGCCAGCGGCAGCCTCTCCGGCCGAGCCGCCTGCGCCAACGGTCCCCGAGAAGAAGTAGCACCTCGGCCGCTACGTTTTCTCATGACCCTGATTCCGCTCAGAGAGTTTCCTGCCATCAACGCCGGCTTGAACGGGGCATCGGCGGTTTTCTTGTTTGTTGGCTACATTTTCATTCGCAGCCGCCGAATTGTGCAGCATAAGATCTGCATGCTGAGTGCCTTTACGTGCTCGGTGGTGTTTCTTGGCTGCTACCTCTATTTTCATTTTCACGCCGGGCTTATCCGCTTCGGCGGCCAGGGATGGATTCGGCCGGTATATTTCACGTTGCTGATTTCGCACACGATTCTAGCTGTGACGATCGTCCCGCTTGCTCTGATCACGCTGAACTATGCGCTGCGGGAGAAATTCGGCAGCCACATGAAGATTGCGCGCTGGACGCTTCCGTTGTGGCTATACGTCTCCGTCACCGGCGTGATCATTTACTGGCTGCTGTATATCGCTTATATGCCGATTGGTGCACCTGCTTGATCCGGACAAGTTTCTCTCGCGCTGTGGGGCCGCTCACTCATCGCCTGTCACTTGCCACTCGCCACTGCCCCAAGTAATCTACTGAACGCATGACAACCGAATCGAAACCGCGCGCTTCGTTTGGCGGGCGCTGGACCTACGGCATCTTGATCGTCGCGTTCCTCTTTGTACTGATGCCGTTCTTATTCTGGAATGCCACTTGGTTTGGCCGTCCGATGAACGACGCGCAAATCGCGAAAGCGCTTGCCGACAGCAAGCATGCCCGCGAGATTCAACACGCGCTGGCGCAGCTGGAGACGCGTATCGAAGCGCGCGATCCTCGCGTGAAGCAGTGGTATCCGCAAATCATCGCGCTCGCCGCCGATCCTGTGGACGAGATTCGCGTCACCGATGCATGGGTGATGGGGCAGGACAATACCTCCGAAGAATTCCATCGCGCGCTGCGAGAGATGCTCAACGACCCGAACGTGATGGTGCAGCGCAATGCGGCGCTTTCGCTCGTGCGCTTCAATGACGACGCAGGTCATCCACAAATTCTCGCGATGCTGCGGCCTTTCGAGATGATGTCGCCCCTTACGGGCGCGCTCGACACGCGATTGAAGCCCGGCGACATCGTGAATCCCGGCACGATGATCGCGCATATCGAAGTGAGTGGTAAAAAGAACGAAGTCCGCGCCACTGTTCCAGGCACGCTAATTCGATGGTTGGCGAATGACCACGCGAATGTCAGCTCAGGCCAGCCGCTGGTTGCCCTCGCTCCGAGCGAGGGCATGGTGTGGGAAGCGCTGCGGGCGCTTTACATCGTAGGGCGTTCCGAAGATTTGCCAGATGTGGAACAGGTGGCGCGTGCCGCCTACGGTTCATCGCCTCAAATCGGTCAGCAAGCCCAATCTACAGCCCGCGCGATCCGCGACCGATCGTCTTCCTGAAAGCTTCTTGCAAATGGGGGCTTGCTGGCGGAGTCACGCAATGTGCAATCAATTATCCGGTTTCACTTATAAGTCATCACCGCGTGGCCGTCTTCAATCTTGATAGCGTCCACGTCCGGTGGCAGCCGCAGCTTCTCGCGATTCTCGGGCGACGCCATCATCTTCTCCACCGCCGAGTTCAACATGGATTGCGGCAAGGGCATCGATCCCAGCATCCCGCTGATGGGTTCGAACTTGATGTAGCCGCCTTCGGAGCTCAAATGCCCGTCGAGCTCGAGCGTCATCTCTTTGCCGTGAAAGTCGAATAGCACGTAGGCTTTCACAACGTCGCCTTCCATATCCACTTTCACATCTTTCACGGACGACTGCACGTCCTCCAGCGTGGGCTCGGGCTCGGTTGCAGCAGCGCCGCCCGCCGGAGCGCTGGCAGGGCGCGGCTTCCCGCTGCCAACAGCATCCACTCCCACGGGCAGTCGTGCGCCTTCGACTTGCAGATTTTCCGCGAGGTAGGAATTCAATTCGGTGCGATCCAGCGCAACCTGCGCAGGCCGGCCCGCAGCTCTCGCCAGGTCGGCAGCCTGAAGTTTTTGCTCCGCTCGTGCGGCGGCGCTTGGGTCGTTGGGAACGTCGGGTGCAGGCGATTTTCGCAGCACAAGCACAATCACCACGACAAGCCCGGCGAGGCTCACCCAGCTCAAAATCTGGTACGCCTTCTTGAATTGTTCAGGCAGCGGCATGGATTCACCACTTCAAGCGTAGCAGAGACAAGCTGAAGCGCAGAGTCGCGGCAGCTTTGCGTATACAAATCGCACCTGGACAAACGGACAGGCCTTGGCAGCGGTATTTCAACATGGCGGATTTGCAGCTGGGCGAGTTGCCGAAAAAAACAGGTGTAGAGAAAATGAAACAGATTCAGTACGGCATGGTCCCGTACTTCGCTTCGAACTCCGCTAGGGGAACCATGTCAATCGCGTCCCACGGGCAGCCTTCGAGAAACGCGCCGTCGGGACCTTTACTGGTGCAGAGTTTGCAGCCAATGCACAACAATGGGTCCACCATGATGCGGCCAAACGGCTGGTGCTCGGAATCCGGCACCCAGAACATGCAAGCGGCCACGGGGCAATAGTCAACGCACGCAGGCGATCCCGAACATCCCGTGCACATTTCATTGATCACTGCAACGATGTGCGGCTTGCGTTTGCGTTGCTTGGTATCGCCCTCGGAGATGGGATAGAACTTCTCGATATTGCCGTCAACGAACCGCGTTACGTCCAATGTGGCTTCTTCGGGCACCAAATCCTCCGGCTAGTTTGGCTGCTGACACCTTCATTCTTCACAGGCGGAGCAGGGAAGTCAATGCCCCTAAACGACTCACTTCCATTGCTCCTTGGGCAAGATCACATAGTGCGCGTCGCCGTTTCCGAAGGACCAATCTTCGCGCGAATTATCGACGAGAACGATTGTGACGTCTTCCGGCCGCAACCCCGGCTTCTCGCGCAGGTATTCGACCACGCGCTTGAAGAACCCCTGTTTTTCTTCCCGGCTGCGGCCTGCAGGTAAAAATCTGAATGAACACCACGTTGTCCGAGCGATTTACTTTCAAATAGCGGGCGTCATAGACCAGATTTCCGGGCGCGTGCTCCGTGATCACTTGAAAATGGTCTCGCGCTGGTACGCCAATCGTTTCCACCATCGCGCGGTGGACCGATTCGCCGATGGCTGCGACGTACTCCTTAGGCTTCCCTTGAAGCAAATCAATTCGAACGAGGGGCATATGCGAACCTCCCAACGGCTGCTTATGAGATGAGGGCGGGTGAGGCGGAGTTACAGAGTGCGGATTTTAGTTCAGGGCCGCAATCACGGCGGCTGTGAACTCCGCGGTCGTGGCGGTTCCACGCACATCGCGCGTGAGCGATTTGCCTTCGCGATAGACTCGATGGAGTGCCTTTTCTACTCGCCGCGCCGCTTCCATTTCGCTGATGTGGTCGAGCATCATGATGCCGCTCATCAGCAGCGCTGTGGGGTTCGCGATGCCTTTGCCCGCGATATCCGGCGCGGTTCCGTGAACCGCTTCGAAGATCGCGCAATTCTCGCCGATGTTTCCACTGGGCACCACGCCCAGCCCGCCCACCAGCCCCGCTGCGAGGTCGCTCATGATGTCGCCGTAGAGATTGGTGAGCAGCAGCATATCGAATTGTTTCGGATCGAGCACGATCTGCAAGCAGGCGTTGTCAATAATGAGCTCTTTGTATTCGACATCGGGATACTGCTCCGCCACTTTGCGCGTGGACGTGAGGAAAAGCCCGTCGGACAGCTTCATGATGTTCGCTTTGTGAATGGCGTGAATTTTTTTGCGGCTGTGCTTGCGCGCATATTCAAACGCGAACTTGGCGATGCGCGTGGAAGCGCGCTCGGTGATAATCTTCAGGCTCTCGACCACCCCCGGCACCACCGTGTGCTCGAGCCCCGCATACAAATCCTCGGTGTTCTCGCGGATAATCACGAGGTCCACACCCTGAAAGCGCGCCTGCACGCCTTCGAGATTTCTCACCGGGCGCAGATTCGCATACAAATCGAGCGCCTGTCGCAACCCCACGTTGATGCTTGGCGCGCCACCCGCCACCGCAGTCGTCATCGGTCCTTTTAGCGCCACGCGGTTCTTGCGGATCGAATCGAGCACGCCCGATTGCATAAACGTCGTGCCACGCCGCTCGATCTCCGCGCGCGCCGGGATCTCGTCCCAGGTAATCGCGACGCCCGTCGCCGCGAGGATCTCTTTTACCGCTTTCGATACTTCCAGTCCGATCCCGTCACCGGGAATGAGTGTGATGGTGTGTGTCATGTAAGCGAAGCATTTTAAGGAATTTGCGCGGCTCTGTATACCGGCTCCTCGCGCTCAGGTTCCAGCCGGATTCTCGATATATCGGCCATTCAACCTTGGACTGAATCTAAGGTTTTCCTTTCGCATCTAACTTAATAGGGAGGCGAGGCGTTGCTATGCCTATAAGTTACGCCTCTCGGCTCGCGGCGGGCCTCAAATGCCCGCGGTTCTGGTATAATACCGGTGTTAAGACGCGCACACGTAGCGCGAATTCGGAGGGTGACAGAATGGTTCAGCTAACGCCGGTGGCAGTCACGAAGGTCAAAGAGATCATCCAATCGCAGAACCCAATCCCGGCGGGGTTGCGCGTAGCCGTAGTGGGTGGCGGTTGCTCGGGTTTCAGCTACCACATGGCTTTCGAGAATCAGATCAACGAGAACAGCGACAATGTGTACGAGTTCGAAGGCCTGAAGGTGCTTGTCGACCAGATGAGCGAAATGTATCTCGATGGCATTTCCATCGACTACATCGAGACCATTGAAGGCTCAGGGTTCAAATTCAACAACCCCAACGTGAAGAGCACCTGCGGCTGCGGCAGCTCGTTCAGCGTCTAAGCCTGACCTGACTGGCTGCTTAGTAGTGTAGCCAAGAGTGACTCGCTGCTCGAAGTTTCCAACTCCCGGGGACCATCCCCGGGAGGTTTCTTTTTCTACGATCCCTTCGCTTCCCGCTCCGCCTTCAGGCCCTCCATCACGCTCTGAATCAACTGTTTGGCCTTGCTGATCTCCTGCGTAACGATGCGAATATCCATCACCGGCTGCTCCGGGTTCCAGTTGCTGTGGCAATACACGCCATGCTGCCCAACGAGTACCAGCGCATTCGTCAGCAGGTCGAGCGTTACGGCCAGCCTGCCGCAGTTGGGTCCCATCATCGTCTCGTAGTGCTCCAGCTCGTCGCGGTGGTCGTCGAAAGCCGTCATCGCTCGAAATCCTCCACGTGTTTCTTTCGCTTTTCTCCCTTCGAAGTTAGCTTGGCTCTTTCGAATTCGCAACTTACTATCGCCAAAGCCGATCACAATCGGATATGGTAACGCGCAAGAATCTCGCACAATAGTCTTAGTCCTAGGACTATATGTTGCGCGCTATGGAACACTACGGTCCCGCTCCGCTTTACTCAGTTGTATTACTCACAGCATAATTTTGCCGGACGCTATCTTGTCGCAGTGCCAGAAGGCGATGGACGGCCACGCTGCTTGGGTGCGAGCCTTGCCGCTCGCAATATCAGCAGGCGCCTGTCTCCGGAGATTCACGAGACAATTGGGGTGATTGAAACATGAGACGTTCTGATCTGGTTCGCAATCCTGGGAAAGGCAAGTCGGTGCGAACATCGCAAATTGTCTTTGGCGAACGACAGCATCTCCTTCGCGTACTCGATTCGGTGGAACGCAGCGCGCTGCCTGCACCGCGCCTCGAACAGGAGCGCCGCGTGATCGAAGGGCTCATTCACGCGCGCACGCAGGAGCTCAATCACATCAATCCCAGCTGGGATGAAAAAGTGGGCACCGTGCTGAGCGCCGAAGTGAAGCCCGAGCTGCTCGACCAACTCTCGCGCCAGGCCCCCAAGGAAGATTTTTATCTGCTGCGCCTCATCAGCGAACATCCGAAGGTGACGGCGAAGACGCTCGGCCGCCTCTCGCATCATCCTTATTCCGCGATCCGCGAAAATATCGCACGCCATCCGAATAGCGACGCATCCACACTGTCACGGCTCAGTCGCGATCGCACGCAACCGCTCTGGTATCTCGTAGCCTTTAATCCCAACGCCCCCGGCCCTCTGCGCAAAAAACTGCAGGAGCGCATGCGCCGCCTGGGCGAAAAATCCGCCACCCAGTAGCGTAGGCCTGCCTACCGCAGGCAGGCTTTCGCCTGCGCCACCGGAACAACGCACCTCGTCCCGCTGATCCGTGGCTGCATCGTCCGATGTGTTCTTTTTGTTATCGGCGTGTGCAACCCCAAACCGGCACCCACCCAACGCAGCAGAAGCTTTCTTGTACTTCGCGCTCCCCTGATATGTCGCAACTTGTGGTACAGGCGACATTTTCACCTCCCCCACCCTCGGACGCCTGTGCTTCTAAAAGGGGCACCCAGCGCAAAGACAAATTGGCTCTTTACTGCTATAATTGTTCCCGTATATTGGCCTACAGGATCGATCCAATGCTGCCGCTCCATTTACAGCCCGAAAGCCACATTCCGCTTTACGTCCAGTTGCGCGACCAGTTGCGCGCCCTTGTCCACTGCGGCGAACTCCGCGATGGCGACCGCATTCCCGCCAGCCGCGAGCTTGCCACGCAACTCGGCGTCCATCGCACCACCGTCGCCAACGCCTACGCCGAACTCGAATCCGAAGGCTTGATTCAAGGCCACGTCGGCCGCGGCACATATATTTGCGGCTCGGCCGTACGCCACTTTACTCCGGCGCCGCGCACCAATGGCAACGGAGGAGGCATGCGCTGGGAATCGCTCTTCGCCGATGAGCGCGGGGAAGAGGGCCTGAGCCGCCTGATGCCGGAAGTTCCGCCGGACTCGATTGCTTTTGTCACCGCGCGTCCGTCAGAGGAATTTTTCCCGGTGGAAGAGTTCCGCCGTTGCTGCAATTCGGTGCTGAAGAACGAAGGCCATCGCATCCTGCAGCTGGGATCGACCGACGGTTACGAGCCGCTGAAAAAAGAACTCATCGCGATGTTCAGCGCGGAGGGAATGGCGGTCCGCAACGAGCAGCTGCTTATCACCGACGGGTGCCAACAGGCCATCGATCTCCTGTGCAAGGCGTTTCTGCGTCCGGGCGATTCCGTTGCGATGGAAAACCCGGCGTATCCCGGCGCGATCGCCATTTTTACCGGCGCGCGTGTGCGTACGCTGGCCGTGGGAGTTGACACCGATTCGCGCCGCACCGGTCACGTGGGCCTTGATCTCGATTCTCTCGAATCCGTTCTGCTGCAGAATCGGGTGAAATTTATTTTCGTCACGGGCGACTTCCACAACCCCACGGGCACCACGCTGCCGATCGCCGCCCGTCGCCGCCTGCTCGAGCTGGCCGCGCATTATCAGGTTCCCATCATCGAGGACTACATTTACGCTCGCTTGCGCGTGCGAGGCACGGCTGTTCCATCGCTCAAATCGCTCGACCGCACCGGCAACGTGATCCAAATCGACAGCTTTTCGAAAATTGCGTTCCCGGGATTGCGCGTAGGGTGGTGTATCGCTGCCGAAAGCGCCATCGAGCGTTTGCGCCTGGTAAAGCAATCCACTGACCTGCACACCGACCAGCTCGCGCAAGCAACGCTCGCTGAATTTGTCCGGCGCGGCTACCTCGCGCGCCATCTCGCGAGGATCAAGAAAATCTATCTCAAGCGCATCGAAGCGCTCGAAGCCGCTCTCGAAAAGCACATGCCCGACGAAACCACCTGGACCAAGCCCGAAGGCGGGATGTCCATCTGGGTCACGCTTCCACCCGGCTTCGATGCGGGCGAACTGCTGATCCATGTTCGCGAGCGCGGCGTGCTGTTTGTCCCGGGCCGCTATTTCTATCAACAAAGCCCGCAGATGAACACGCTCCGCCTCGGCTTCGCAGGCCTCGACGAAAAGAAAATCTTTCGCGGCGTGCAAACGCTCAGCGAGCTGCTGAAAATCGAGTTGCGCAAACGCCAGCGCGGCGCCCGCAGCGAATCCACTTCGCGCGTGGCTTTGGTGTGACTCCGATGCTGCTCACACCCAACCCGACCAACACCTGCTTCGGCTGCGGCGGCGGAAATGCGCGCGGCATGCAGCTCACTTACGAGCAGGACGACGCCACCCGCCGCATCCGTGGCGCATTCAAACTCGGCGCCGAATACCAAGGCGGCGGAGGATTCATCCACGGCGGCGTCATCGCGCTGGTTCTCGACGAGGCCATGGGTAAAGTGAATCGCTTCCGCGGCGTTCGCGCCGTGACTGCCGAGCTCACGATCGAATACATCCACCCGGTTCCCGTGGACGAGGATCTGGTCATCCAAGCTTATGAAGTTGAGAAGGATGGCCGCAATCTGCACTACGTGGGCGAAATTGCGAACCGCGCCGGCAAATTACTGGCGCGCGGCAAAGGCCGCTTTGTCGAAATCGACCCGGACAAATTCAAGATCGAACGCGCGGAAGTTTCGGCACCGGGCAACGATTCGACCTAGAGTTTGACAGTAGGGGCACGGCATGCCGTGCAAAGAACTCACCCGGCAGACTTTAAAAGTTTGTTCTAAGACTTTCGAAAATAATGCAATCGTCATGAAAAGGGAGACGAATAATGGATCTGATGAGCAATAACCTGTGGCGCGTGAAAGTGGGCCTCGCCGAAATGCTGAAAGGAGGCGTGATTATGGACGTCACCACCGCGGCACAGGCCAAAATCGCGGAAGACGCCGGCGCCTGCGCCGTGATGGCGCTCGAACGCGTCCCGGCGGACATTCGCAAAGAAGGCGGCGTCGCACGCATGGCCGCTCCGCGCATCATTCGCGAAATCATGGACGTCGTCTCCATCCCGGTGATGGCCAAGGTCCGCATCGGCCATTTCGCCGAAGCGCAGGTCCTCGAAGCGCTCGAAGTGGACTACATTGACGAAAGCGAAGTCCTCACTCCGGCCGACGAAGAGCATCACGTCTGGAAGCACGGCTTCAAGGTACCTTTCGTCTGCGGCGCGCGCAATCTTGGCGAAGCGCTCCGCCGCATCGCCGAAGGCGCAGCAATGATTCGCACCAAAGGCGAAGCGGGCTCGGGAAATATCGTCGAAGCTGTACGCCACATCCGCGCCATCGTCGGCCAAATGAAAAAGCTCACCACGCTTGGCGAAGAAGAGCTGGTGCACGAATCGAAAGAACTGGGCGCTCCTTTCGAGCTTGTCTCCTGGGTAGCGAAGCATGGCAAGCTGCCGGTCCCGAATTTCTCCGCCGGCGGAATCGCCACGCCTGCCGACACGGCACTTGTCATGCAACTCGGCGCGGAAGCAGTCTTTGTCGGCTCTGGCATCTTCAAATCCAACGATCCAGCCCAGCGCGCACGCGCCATCGTGAAAGCCACGACGCACTACAAGGATCCCAAAGCGGTTCTCGAAGCTTCCGAAGAGCTCGGTGAAGCAATGAAAGGTCTCGACGTCCGCCAAATGGAAGAAAAAGACCTGCTGCAAACCCGCGGCTGGTAAGTAGGGGCGGGTCTAAGGCGGGCAAAAGTCTCAAATCGCGAATCCGAAACCAAAGTTTCGGCCAGGCACAGAAACAAATCACCGAGCTTTTTCCGGTCGCGAGCAAATTACAGTTTCTCAATCAATGCCTAATTCCTCAAAAATCGGAATCCTCGCCATCCAAGGCGACTACGACGCCCACGCCAAAGTCCTCGACCGCCTCGGCGCTGAACACACCCTCGTTCGCCGCCCAGAAGATCTCGACGGCGTCAAAGGCGTCATCCTCCCCGGCGGCGAAAGCACCACGCACCTAAAAGTAATGCAGGAAGAAGGCCTCTTCGACGCGCTCAAAAAATTCGCCCGCGATGGCGGCGCATTTTTCGGCACCTGCGCCGGCGCAATTCTCCTCGCCAGAGAAGTGCACGGCCCCGCGCAAGATTCGCTCGCCCTCCTCGATATCTCTATCCTCCGCAACGGCTACGGCCGCCAACTCGCCAGCGACGTTCACGCCGCTCAGACAAAACTCACATCAGCGCCGCTCGAAATGGTTTTCATCCGCGCGCCCATCATTGAATCGGTGGGTAAGGGCGTCGAAATCCTCGCCGAAGATGCCGGCCATCCCGTCCTCGTCCGCGAAGGCAAGGTGCTGGCATCCACGTTTCATCCGGAGCTGACCCAGGACCCGGCCGTCCACGAATATTTCCTGAAGCTCGTCGCCAACGGCCGCAACGGCTCCTGACCGATGGACGATTCCGCCGCCCGCCACTGGAAAGTACTCTTCGTATGCGTAGGGAATTGCGTGCGCAGCCAGATGGCGGAAGCAATTGCGCGTCGCGACGCCTCGGATGTAATCAGCCCGGAGAGCGCCGGTCTTCACCCGCTCGGCTTCATCGACAAGACCGCCATCGCCGTCCTGACCGAGCGCGGAATCTCAGTGGCCGGCCAGCACTCCAAAGGCCTGCGCGACCACACGCTCTCCAAGCCCGACCTTGTCATCAACATGTCCGGCGCCCCCAGCGATTCGCTCTTTCACGGTCACCGCTACGAGGACTGGCGAATTGAGGATCCTTTCGGCGAAGACGTGGAACTCCACCGCCGCATCTGCGATGATATCGAGCGTCGCGTAAAGGATTTGGCCCAGCGCCTTCGCGCCGGTGGCGGCTCCGCTTCTTGATTCGTTTTGTTCATGGAATCGGAGTTGAGCGCATCAGGGCACGGCTTCAGCCACGCCGAAACCGCAGCGTATGAACGCGGCTTTAGCCGCTGAGGAAATCCTGCTCGCCAGCGCGTCTAAGCACGAGGCAACTTGCGCCGCGAAAAAACCAGCGTCTCCCAGGAAGATTATCTTAAAGCTATCTGGGAACTCGTCCAGGAAGAGCAGACGCCCATCAGCGCCCGGCTCGCAGAGGACTTGGGCGTCACGCCGCCCGCCGTCACCGCCGCACTCAAACGCATGACTCGCGGCGGCTATCTCCGCGTCCGCCGCAACGGCCAGATCGAGCTCTCCCCTAAAGGCCAGCAAATCGCCGGGCATCTCGTCCTGCGCCATCGTCTCGCAGAAAAATTGCTCACTGACGTAATCGGCCTCGAATGGACGCGCGCTCACGAAGAAGCCGAGCGCCTCGAGCACGGAATCTCGCCGGAAGTTGCCAACCTGCTGCTCGAACGCTTCGGCCGCGACAGTCGCTGTCCCCACGGCGTGCCGCTCTTCGGCGGCATGCAGAAGCTGCGCCGCAAACATGGCGCAGTCCGCCTCTCCGAAGCCGAAATCGGCCATTCCTACGAAGTAATGCGCGTCTACGAAAAGGATCCGGACTTCCTCGAATTTCTGGTGAACTTCAGCCTCAGGCCCGGCGCCCGCCTCCGCGTCCATCAACGCGAATACGACGAAACAATGACCCTCTCCGTCACCGGCCATCGTCCCCCGCGTATCCACCTAGGCAAACCAGCCACTGAACGGATCTGGGTCCACCGTCTCTCGTAGTGTCTCGTCCGCGCCCTCCACTCCAAAACCAACTTCCAGAAAAGCCGCGACACACCTCGCGCCGGACAGCGTACAATAATCTCTGCGACAGAATCGCAGCCTCGATTCTTCTCCGCCCACCCAGCAAACAATAAAAGAAGCACCAGAATCTTATCGACGAATACGATCACGATGCCAACTCCAACTCCAACTCGAACTCGACTCCACGACCCGCACCTCGCCCGCAAGCTGACCACCCCAGCGCGCATCATCTTTACATCCCTGATTTTCTGCGTGAGCCTCACCTCCGCCGCCTTGGTGAATGCCGATGATCAGGCCGCCATCAGCAGCGACGCCATCATCCATCACCTGAGCGCCCTCATTTCCTGGTATCGCGACTCGACGACCAAGGTGCAGCCCCCCGGTTTTGCCAGCGACGCTATATACCAGGGCGACGCGCGTACTCTCGCCGAGCAAGCTCTTCGCCTCGCATTTGATTCCGCTCGCGCCGCGGTGCCGATCGTAAACGCACAAGGCCAGCAGCCCGCCAGCGATGACGACGGCCAGCCCGCGCAAGGTGCCACACAAAGCCAGAACCTCGCGCAGTTCAAAGCCAAAACCAGCGCGCATCTCGCCGATCTCCAGGCGCAACTCGACTCCGTCAATAAACAATTAGCCACTGCACCGCCTCGCGCCAGAGCCGCGCTCCAAAATCAGCGCGACAACCTCCAAGGCCAGATCGAAGTAAGCTCCGCCATCCTCGACTCCGTCGGAAAGCTCCTCACCTTCATTGAGAACGGCAACGACACGCCGACGGAAGGCCTGCAGGGAAGCATTGACGCGCTGGCTCGCTCAGTGCCCGAAGTTTTCAGCATTGCCCCCACGAATCAAAAAACCGAAAACAAGCCGGCCGCGCAGGTCACTCCCGCCGCGAACCAAACGCAAGCAGCCGCTCCCAAGTCAAGCGGCCTCATCGGGGAAGCGGGCGCGCTCTATACCGAAATGACCAGCATCCGCGAGATTGATCAGCTTGCCAGCGAAACACAAAGCCTGCGCGATATCGCGGATGCACTGCGCCAGCCGCTTCGCAGCGCGATGAAGGCCATCATCCAGCAGAGCAGCGACCTTGAAAAGCAGGCTCAAGCAACCGGCTCAAATCCCGCCCCAACCGCAAATTTGAAACCGCAATACGACGCTCTCGCAACGAAGTTTAAATCGCTGTCTGCCGCACTCGTTCCATTGAGCCAGGAAGTGGTGGTGCTCGATCAAAGTAAGGCGAATCTTCTCGAATGGCGCCGGTCCATCACGCGCCAATCGGGTAACGTGCTGCGCGCATTGGTATTGCACGTGGGAACAATCGTCATCGCTCTGGGACTCGTTTTGGTGCTTTCGGAAGTCTGGCGCAGGGCGACATTCCGCTACATCCAGGACGTTCGCCGCCGCCGCCAATTCCTCTCCATCCGGCGCTTCGTGGTCGGCTTCCTGATGGGTATCGTGCTTGTTCTCGGATTCGTCAGCGAGTTCAGCTCGCTCGCCACGTTCGCTGGATTGGTCACGGCCGGTATCGCCGTCGGCTTGCAAGCCGTCTTGCTATCCATCGCCGCCTATTTTTTTCTCATGGGGCGTTACGGAATCCGCGTGGGCGAACGCGTCAGCGTGGCAGGCGTCACGGGCGATGTGGTGGATATCGGCCTGGTGCGCCTCTACATCATGGAACTCGCGGCAAGCGGCGGAGATCTCTACCCCACGGGACGCATCGCTGTGTTCTCGAACTCCGTCTTTTTCCAGGCGGGCATGCCGTTTTACAAGCAGATTCCCGGCACGGACTACACCTGGCATGAAGTGGCGGTTCCGATCGTCGCCGGCAGCAATTACAAATCCGTGGAGGAAAAAATTCTGCAAGCCGTGAATTCCGTGTACGACGGTTATCGCAAAGACATCGAGCGCCAGCACACAGACGTCGAGCGCCGCATTGACATCTACATGCAAGCCCCGAATGCCGAGCCGCAGCTCCGCTTCACGGACAAGGGCCTCGAATTCAGAGTCCGTTACCCGGTGGAATTGCGGAAAGCCTCATCGATCGATGACGAAATCACGCAACGAGTTCTAGAAGCGGTAAACGGCGAACATGATTTGAAAGCAGCTGTCTCGGGCCCGCCGACGATTCGCACTCCGGTGGGTGCGTTGCACAACAACTAGCTTCCGGGCAGCCCCACAATATCGAGCGCGTTCACCCGGGAATCGTCCAACGTAAGACCCCAGTGCAGGTGCGGCCCGGTCACGCGCCCGGTCGCTCCTACGCGGCCAATCACGGCGCCCGCGGAGACCGTCTCGCCTTCCTGCACGCCTAGCACTTTCATATGCCCGTACAACGTATACACGCCCAACCCGTGATCAATCACCACAGTATTCCCGGCAAAATATAAATTCGCGGCCAGCACCACCCGTCCCCGCTGCGACGCATGTATCGGCGTCCCTTCCACAGCAGGTATATCCACGCCGCTGTGCGGAGAGCCTGGCGTGCCGTTCAGCACGCGCCTCCGCCCAAAATTGCGCGCTGTGTGAATGCCCGGTAGCGGCAGGCGAAAAGCCCCAGTCCATAATTTCTCAGGTGTCATCGTCGCGAAGATTGCCCGCAGCCGCGCCCCCTCTTCTTCGGCCCGCTTGGTGTCTTCCGGATTCGGCTCGACAAACTTCGGCGCTACCGTCAGCCTCTCCTCTGGAAATTTACCAGCGGTTACAGAAACGGAAATCTCGCAACTTACCGCCTCACTCGATTCCGGCTGCACGTTGAGTTTCAACGCATATTTTCCGGAGGGTTGTGCGAGATCGACGCCAAGGAAGCCGTGGAAGAGGCCCTTGTACCTTGCATCGCGCCAGAAGGGAACTGAGCGTTCGGCTTCGCGAGCAGTCCATTCTCCGCTCACCTGGGCAATCGCCGTCTGGCCATGTACCTCAAGCCGCAGCAAGCCGCCTTGCACTGCTCGCTGCGGAAAAAAGCGCACAGTGACTTCGCCGCCGCAATCGTGAGCGTTACCGCTGGCCGCTGCCTTTGCCTGGGCCGCTACGCGTGGCGCGCACGCGAATAACCAAGCCACCGTCATCACCCATCGCAACCGCCGCGCTCTCGAGGTTCTCAGTTACTTGCTCCCGGTATAGGTCACGCGCCAGACGCTGTCCGATCCATCATCCGTAAAAATCAGTGCGCCGTCCGACGCCACCGTAACTCCCACCGGCCGTCCCCAAACCTCTCCGTTCGGTGTCACGAATCCCGTCACGAAGTCCATATACTCGCCGGTGGCTTTCCCATTGTGCACCGGGACGCAAATAATTTTGTACCCCGTCCTTTTCGCCCGGTTCCAGGATCCGTGCTCGGCCGCAAACGCATAGCCCGAATATTCTGGGGGGAACATTTTGCCTTCGTAGAACGTCATCTCCAGCGAAGCCGAGTGCGACTGCAGCAGCACATCCGGCACGATCACCTTGTCTTTCAACTCCGGATGCTTCCCCGCATGACGCGGATCCTGATTCGGCCCGATGTAATACCAGGGCCAGCCATAGAATCCGCCGTCCTTCACCGTCGTGATGTAATCGGGCACGAGATCGTCTCCCAGATCGTCGCGTTCATTTACTGAGGTCCACAGCACGCCCGTAGAAGGATCGAACGCGATGCCCACCGGATTCCGGATTCCCGCTGCATAAATCCTCTCGCCCGAGCCGTCTGGATTAAATTCCAGGATATCCGCGCGGTGATCTTCTTCCGCGTCGTCGTCCACGTTCGAATGCGAGCCCACCGACACAAGCATCTTCCGCCCGTCCGCCGTAAACGCAATGTCCCGCGTCCAATGCCCGCCACCATGCAGCAAGCCGCCGCCAGGAATCGTCCCTACAACCGTTTGGGCTCTGCCGCGAGCTTTCAAATCGCCATTCTGGTAAGGAAACTTCACCACGCTACCGGTATTTGCCACATACACGAACTGAGGATTCGCCCCAGTCGGATAGAACGCAATTCCGAACGGCTTGTTAAGCCCCGTCGCGAACACTTCTACCGTCTGCGCCCGCCCATCCGCTCCGATTCCACGCAGCACACGGATCTGCCCTTTGTGACTCTCAGCAATGAAAAGATCGCCATTGGGCGCCGTTCGGATCAACCGCGGCTCGCTCAGTCCGGTCGCGATCTGATCCACCTTGAATCCCGCCGGCACCTGCGGCCATGCATTATTCGGCCGCGGGACCCCTCGCGCGTCGTTGTTCGCAGATTTCGTCGCATAGGGCTGCGGCAAATCCGCGGGGCGTAATCAATCGTCGTACGCCCGGCGCATCTTCGCGCCAGTCGCCATAGGCGCCCTGGCCCTTTAGGAGTTTGCCTCCGTCCGCCGGCACAGCGCCCATTTCCGATCCTCTGCCTTCAGTTGTGCTCGTTGCAGTTTCTCCGGATGCGGCTTTTCTGCGACTGTCATCTCGTTTCAAGGCCGTGGCGGCGAGCGCCAAAAGCACTGCTATGGAGGCCACCCCAAGGCGCCCCTTGAAATATATCTCTCTCTTATTCATCGAAACTTGCCTCCGCAGGCCGGATCACCCATGTATGTGAGATGACTTTGCGCACCCGACGGTTCCACCCGCCAGTGCTGGAAAACCGCCCGATTCCTCTTCTTCTGAAATATACTCTTTCACCGCGCGGAGGTTCCATGGACCGTCAAACCGATCAGCACGCCAACCAGCACACCGCCACGAAACATCAACTTTTCATCAACGGAGAATGGACGGACGCCATCGCGAATGGTACCTACGAGAAAACCAATCCGTTCAACGGCAAGCCTGCCTCTACTGTTGCAGCCGGGAAGCGGGAAGATGCGAAGCGCGCGATCGAAGCTGCCGCTGCAGCATTCCCGGCTTGGAGTAGCACCGCTCCAGCCGCCCGCCGCAAACTACTGCTCAAAGCCGCAGATATTCTCGACAGGCACCAGGCCGAGATCGCCCGCACCACCGCCGAAGAAACCGGCGAAACCTTCGGCTGGGGCATGTTCAACTGCATCTTTGCCGCAGGACTTCTCCGCGAAGCCGCCGCCCAAGCCTATGGCCTTATCGGCGAAATAATCCCCTCGGATCTGCCCGATACCGTAGCCATGGCCACGCGTCAAGCAGTCGGAGTTGTAGTCGGTATCGCGCCCTGGAACGCGCCCATGATTCTCGGCATGCGCGCCGTCGCAATCCCGATCGCCTATGGCAACACGGTCGTGCTCAAAGCATCGGAAGAATCTCCGGGCACGCATCTCGCGATCGCGAAAGTATTTGAAGAAGCAGGCTTCCCCAAGGGCGTGCTCAACGTAATCACCAATGCCCCCGCCGATGCCGCCGAAGTAGTGGACGAACTCATCGCCCACCCCCAGACGCGCCGCGTGAATTTCACCGGCTCGACAAAAGTCGGCCGTATCATCGCCGAGAAAGCAGGGAAGTACCTCAAGCGCATCCTGCTCGAATTGGGCGGCAAGGCCCCCATGATTGTCCTCGCCGACGCTGACGTTGACGCCGCCGTCGCCGCCGCCAATTTCGGCGCCTTCATGAACGCCGGTCAAATCTGCATGTCCACGGAACGCATCGTCGCCGAAAAACCGATCGCCGACGCGTTCGCCAAAAAACTCGCTGCCAAAGCCGGCTCGCTCAAAGTAGGCGACCCGCTGCAACCTGACACGCAGATCGGCTCCGTCATAAATAAAGGCGCAGCCTCCCGAGTCCAAGAATTGATTGACGACGCGGTAGCCAAAGGCGCCAAAGTTCTCTGCGGCGGAAGATCCGATGGCAACTGTTATTCACCCACTGTTCTTTTTGGCGTCACGCCCAAAATGCGAATCTATGGCGAGGAATCTTTCGGCCCGGTCGTGTCGGTGGTGGTCGCAGATACGGACGAAGAGGCCCTGCGCATTGCCAACGACACCGAGTATGGCCTCTCCAGCGCTATCTTCAGCCGCGACGTCAACAAAGCCATGCGCTTCGCCGAGCGGATGCAAACCGGCATCTGCCACATCAACGGCTCTACAGTTCACGACGAGCCCCAAATGCCTTTCGGCGGCGTCAAAGACAGCGGCTACGGCCGCTTCGGCGGCAAAGCCGCCCTGGAAGAATTCACCGAGCTGCGCTGGATCACCATCCGCCGCACTCCTACCCATTACCCGATTTGACAGCGGGGTAAATCTTGTTTGCGCTTTACGTCGGGGCACGGCTTCAGCCGTGCCGCCACGCCATACAGATAACGTCGTCTTTAGCCGCTGAGGGCTCTTTGGAATTCGAATAAGGAGACCAAATCATGATCACCGGCACCCACGCCTTGATCCATTCCGATCATGCCGAAGAAATACGCGCCTTCTTCCGCGACATCCTGAAATTTCCCTCCGTGGACGCCGGTCACGCCTGGCTCATCTTCAGCCTCCCGCCGGCCGAAATCGGCATGCACCCGGCTGAGAAGGGAAGCCGCTATGAGCTCTACCTGATGTGCGACGACATCAATTCCACTGTCGCCGATCTCGAAAAGCGCGGCGTAAAATTCGGCAGTCCGATCACCGACGCCCGCTTCGGTTTCGTCACTTCTCTCACGCTGCCCGGCGGCGCCGAACTCGGCCTCTACCAACCCAAGCACCCGCTCGCCCCGCCCTGGCCCACAGCGAAAAAGAATCGAACCCGCTCCGCGAGCCGCCCGAAAAAGAAATCGCGCGCAAAGCGGAGCAAATAGTCTTCAAACGCGAAGCAATTTCAGCCTATTGCCATTCGCCACCAGACACGCCTATCATAGGCCTTGCACCGAACAGAATCTGGCCGGACGAAAGTACGCTCCGGCCGAGTCAAATCGCTACTGCGCAGAATGCTCGTTCACTTCCAACCCGCAGAAAGCACTTCGAGCCGCACCCTAGGCTCACAATTTCCCGAAATATTAGAACGATCCCACGAGGAGGAATAGAAATGGCGACAGCCACGCATGCGGTTCAGCTTGACGATAAGGTTACAACATTCGTCGGCAAAAAACAGAAGATGCTCATCAACGGCAAATGGGTCGATTCCGCTTCCAGCAAAACCTTCCCCACCTACAATCCCGCGACTGGCGAAGTCCTCTCCAATGTCGCCGAAGGTGATAGCGAAGATATCGACCGCGCCGTAAAAGCGGCCCGCGCCGCTTTCGAAACCGGCCCGTGGGCGAAAATTTCTCCATCCGAACGCGGCCGCATGATTTGGCGCCTCGCCGACCTGATCGAAAAGCACACCGAAGAATTCGCGCAGCTCGAATCGCTTGACAACGGCAAGCCGCTAAAAATCGCCCGCATCGCGGACATTCCGCTTACCGTCGACAATTTCCGCTATTACGCTGGCTGGTCCACCAAGATCGAAGGCAACACGATTCCCATGGGCCTCGCCAAGCAGGGCAGCTTCCACGCCTACACCGTCCGCGAACCGGTCGGCGTCGTCGGACAGATCATTCCCTGGAATTTCCCTTTGCTCATGGCCGCTTGGAAACTCGGTCCCGCGCTTGCCACCGGTTGCTGCGTCGTCCTCAAACCTGCTGAGCAGACGCCGCTCACCGCTCTCCGTCTTGGCGAGCTGATTCAGGAAGCCGGCTTCCCGGATGGCGTCGTCAATATCGTCCCTGGTTACGGTGAGACGGCCGGCGCCGCTCTCGCCGCGCACATGGACGTTGATAAAATCGCCTTCACCGGCTCCACCGAAGTCGGCAAGCTCATCATCCACGCCGCGGCCGGCAATCTGAAGAAAGTCTCGCTCGAACTGGGCGGCAAGTCTCCCAACATCGTGATGGACGACGCCGATCTCGAATCCGCCATCCCCGGCGCCTCCATGGCCATCTTCTTCAACCAGGGCCAGTGCTGCTGCGCCGGCTCGCGCCTTTTCGTCGAAAAGAAAGTTTTCGACAAGGTCGTCGACGGCATCTCCCAGGCCGCCACGAAAATCCGCGTGCGTCCAGGCCTCGATCCCGAGAGCGATCTCGGTCCGCTCGTTTCCGAAGAGCAACTGAATCGCGTCTGCGGCTATCTCGAATCAGGCGTGAAGGAAGGCGCGAAAGCCGTCGTCGGCGGTTCACGCGAAGGCGACAAGGGCTACTTCGTCAAGCCCACCGTCCTGGTCAACACCAACGACAAAATGAAAGTGGTGCAGGAAGAAATCTTCGGACCCGTCGTCACCGCCACTCCGTTCAGCGAAATGAGCGAGATCATCACGCGCGCCAACGACACAGTCTATGGTCTGGCTGCAGGCGTCTGGACCCGCGACGTGAAGAAAGCGCACGCCATCGCCTCGAAGCTGAAGGCCGGCACCGTCTGGATCAATTGCTACAACGTCTTCGACGCCGCTCTTCCATTCGGCGGCTACAAGCAATCCGGCTGGGGCCGCGAAATGGGCCACGAAGTCCTGAAGAACTATACCGAAGTAAAATCCGTTTGCAGCGCCCTATAAGCACAGTAGGGGCGGGTCTAAGAGCGCATTTTACGTCCGCTGCGGCGGACCCGCCCGCGCAGCATGTTCACCAGGGCCGAGCCAACCCGACTCGGCCCTTTTTCTCTTATCCCAAGTAAAATCCGGCTAAACTCCCTGCAACCTATGCACAGTAGGGGCGGGTCTAAGACCCGCCCGAGCAGTAACAAGCAAAACTCAATTCGCCATCGGCCCGCCCTTCGCCTTCTGCTCCCTCAACTCCTTCTTCCATCCCAACACCCGCGCCTTGTTTCCGGCCTCCTCCGCCTCCGGCACCATCCCCTTGCGTTGGTACGCGCGCGACACCGTCGTCCACGCCAAAATATCCTCCGGCTCAATCTCCAGAATCCGCCGTGCTGTTTTGATCGTCCGGTCAAAATCTTCTTTGGCGTAGTATGCTTGCGCCAGACCATGCAACGCGTCCGCAAATTTCGGATCAAGCGCAATCGCGCGCTCATACTCAGCAATCGCTTCGTCCAGCTCCCCTTCGCCGAAAAAATCGACCCCGGCGTAGTAATGATCCTCGGCCGACTGCCGGTCCATCGGTTCGCCACTACCTTTATCCACCATTCGACTTGGCCTCAACGCACTTTTTGCTGTCATCCTGAGCGGAGAGTCGGCTTCTTTGCATTTCGTGCCGATTCATCGGCACGGCCGACTCGGAGTCGAAGGATCTCTCTCCGTCTGTCTCACAGGCCTCAGCATTCATCTCGATTCAGGTTAAGCGCTCGGCACATCTCTGCGCCGATTCCATCACCCGCCTCGCCTCTCCCATGCTGAACGCCCTCCGCTACTACTGGATCATCTCCAAAGGCTACCGTCTCCGCCCCTGGGCCTCCCCCTACATCCAATGGCGCATGGAGACCTTCTTCGGCCACGAAGCTGCGAACCTCGACGCCCGCAAATTCTTCGCCCTGATGTGGCGCGAACGCGCCCGTATGGAGCGCTTCCTCGACTGGGTCGCCACCCGGCGCCGCCAAGCCTAGGCCCACGCCGAGACTCCCCGTATCCTCCTACCCTGGTCGTAGACCTTTCGCCTTTCGTCTTGTTTCTCGTAGTTCTTTGGACATCTCGAACAATACTTACGGCTTGCCGGACACTAGTTGGCAATATACCGAGACAGTTATGCTCCCTCTCGGAGCTTTTTGACAAAGTGGCGATGCATAGTGTTACCGATACGCTCGCGCCATTCGCTTGCCTAATATGCGTACGCCCCGGCCAGCGTTTGTGACCATCTTCTTGGGAGGATACATGCAACGCATGCTGCTTGGCGCGAGGAATTACGGGCTCGATGCGGCAGCCTGGGCGCTCCTTCCAGCACCTTGCAGAATGGCGGAAACAGCTTCTCGGAAGGCGCCGAGTTGGCCGAAGAAATTGCCGACCTGCCCACCACCGAAAACCCATCCGAACTTCGCGCCGTCGCCCAGCAAAAACGCGCCTGCTCGAACGCGCCACGCAGATCGCCCTCGAATTTCCCAGATCCTCATCCCGCTAGCATTCCTCGCGCCGCCCTTGCAGTTGCTTCGCCTCATTTGAAATTTGAAATTTCTTTTCGCCGGTGTCAACACCGCCGCCACTACTACTCCGCTGCCTTCCCCCCCGACAACCGCAACACCAACCCCACCCCCAGCAGCGAAGCCGCCACAGCCAAAAACACCGGCCACTTGAAATCATGCGTGTAGTCAATCAACGTCCCGCCCAACGGCGGCCCCACCAGGCACGCCACCCCGAACCCGGTAAACAAAATCCCCAACAACTCCCCCAGCCCCTCCACGCCAAACAAATCCGCCGCCACCGCGGGTGCCATCGCCGCAATCCCGCCGTAGCCCACTCCCATCACCACCCCAAACACCACCAGCACCGCATAGCTATGCGCAGCAAACCACACCACGTTCCCCAGCAGCAAAATAAAAAACGCCGCGTGATACATCCGCAGCAGCCCAAACCGCGCCGCCAGCGCGTCCAGCCCCAGCCGCCCCACCACGCTCGCCGCCCCGATGTACCCGATTAGCGCAGCGCCCGCCACGCGCCCCACGCCAATGTCGGCCGCGTAATCCGGAATGAACACAAACGCCAAGTAAATCGCGATGCCGGCGCACAGCAAACTCGCATACAGCAAGGCGAACTCGGACGTGCGCACCTTGTGCCCGATTTCCGGCTTCGCCCTCTCGCCCATTTCCGGCGGCCGCGCCATCAACGCCGCCGACATCAGCAGCAGCGCGCCGCTGGCCCACCCGAAAATCACGAACGCCCCGCGCCAGCCGTAGCGCTCAATCAGAATCGCCGACACGGGCGCCGCCACCAGCGTCCCGCACCCGATGCCGCTGATCGCCAGTCCCAGTGCCAGGTCGCGCCGCTTCTTGAACCATTCGCCCACCGCTGCCACGCCCGGGACATAAATGCATGCCGCCGCGCCACCCAATCCGCCGCCATAAACGAGCACCACCAGCGGGAACCTGTGCACGTGCGCCGTAACGATCAGCGCCACACCCATCAGCACCGCTCCGGCGGCAATCACCGGACGCGGCCCGTGACTGTCCGCCAATTCTCCCGTGAACGGCGCCAGAAAAAATGTGATCCCGGAAATCACCGAGAACAGCACCGACATCGTGGCGTGGTCCACGTGAAACTCCACGGACATGGGTTTCAGAAACACGCCGAATGTGTAGGTAACGCCGAAGCTGACGAAGGCTCCCACGAACGCACCGGCCACCACGAGCCAGCCGCGCGGGGAGTCCACTTCCGGCCGCATATTGTCAGCCATGGCACTCCTGAGTTATGGCCTGAGTTACGGCCGCAAAGCATACCCGCAAAGCGGGCGCTTCGCCACATCGGCTCGTGAAACCGCGTCCGCCACGGCGGACGCCAAAACGCGATTTTTTTGCGAGGAATTTGCAGAACGTGGTTCTGCGAGGACTCAGCTCGAATTCTAATCGCGGATTTGCGATTAGAATTCTGGCTCCTGTACCGCCGGCTACAGGCCGTCGACGTCACAGTTGCGCGGATGAACCATTGAAATGGGTGAGATACACAGCCAATCCGGCAACAGTACATTGCGCGGATGAATCTGTGCAAAGGGTGGACCCTCCTGAGACATTGCGCGGGTGAACCGGCGCAAAGGTGAGCGGATGCCACGCTCACGTCACATTCATGTTCACGAAGTTCACCTCGGTTTTCAGTCGATTCCGATATCTTCTCTTGTTTCAGCGGCAGCCGGATTTGAGGCAGCTGGCTCGCAGCAAAGTGCACAGTTTTTGCCGAAGCCGTCTCTCTGGAACTGCTCTTCCTGATCGATCCCGTCATAGCGGGCCAGCTGGTGGACTCGCTTTCGCGCTTTTAGGTTAAGCCACACAGTGAATCCCACATTCGTGCGCTTGCGGTCAGTGAACCCAAGCGATGTCAGAGCCCGCCCGAGTTCATGCGCATTGAGACGCACATTCTCCTGCTGCAGTTCGAGATTCTGATTTACCCGCACGGCCAATTCTTTTTGGGCGCATTTTCCGTCCTCCGGATATGCATGAATGTATGAGTACAACTCTCGTACAATTGCGGTAAGGGCCGGCGACAATGGCTCCCGATTGATTTCCTGCTGCATTTTGAAAAGTCGAACCAATTCTTTGCAGCAGTTCGTGTCAGTTCCCATCGGAAGAGCAAGCGCGTGATAGAGATCACGCGTGCGCGAGTGCAGTTGATCGTCCCGTTCGACTTTTGGCAAGCGTAGTGAGTTATAGCTTTCCAGACGATATTGCAGGAGCTGCTTGCGCAGCGCATCGGCAATATCCAATATTTTCTTGTCGGTTGGATTAGCAAGATTGTTCCGATTTGTTTCTTGCATCGAAATTATGACACAGCGACTATTCAGACCCGCATCGTTCGGCAGCTCGGTACAGGTAATAACCTTTGGACCGAAGGCCTTGAGCGAACGGCCCTTGCGGAAAGCCACTGATCCACGCGTTGTTCCGGTTCTAAAGAGATGAAAAAGCGCGCGCCTGTTCCCGGCGGTGAGCGTCTCGTCCACAAGGAGGGTTGGGGTCAGTTTCTCGTACACCTCGTAAAATGCTGCTGAAGTGATGTCCGCCGTAAGCAGGGGGCGCCGACACACCAAGTTCAAGACCTGGAGCAAAGTGGTTTTCCCGGAATGGGGCGGCCCGACCAGCGCAAGATAGGGCGCAACCTGAACGCTTTCGATCAGCCAAGTGCTCACGACAAACGCTGCAACCAGAATCGCGTCGCCTATGCTGACGTCGACAGGCGAGGATGAGCGTCACAACTCCGGCCAAGAGCCAGCCAGCTGACCGGTACGGTTGAATTCCCTGAGGAAGGCGCACGTGCTTGAAGATCTCCGCCCCCCGCGAAACAGGCACCAGCACTTGACCCTCGCACTCTACCGTTGCCCGGGTCTGTACACTTCCATTTGTGTATACAGCGAAGAGGGAATTCGCAGCATTATTGGGATCCTCGATCATTTCGATCAAGGTTCCATCCGCGAGTTCGAGGAAATCGACTTCGCGCTCCAGCGGGCGACTTCCGGAGGATATTGCAGTTACCTGATTTGCCGGGACGGGTTTCGGGGGGGGTAGGAGACCGGCGTAGCTTGGGACGGTTTACGAAATTTGTAGGCGCGGAATTTTCGATCAGTTTCTTTGAGCGCACGGGGTGCCGCGTTATGTGCACTCACTCAAAAAAAATCGAGGAGGCACAGTTTTTAATTTCAAACCGGCATCCTCGAGAGCCGAACGGCCTAGATGGGCCCGCTCGTGATCACGTGTTCAGGTCATATTATACCACGGTCTGTCAAAATCACAAACATCGCGGCATTGGCTCTGTTGACAAGCGAGAGCCGATCAGCGGCTCAGATAAATTCTAGATCAGCTTTCGGTTTGGTGCTCCATTCCGAAGCAGTCCGAACCGCACGCTATAAGCCACGCACTCGATACTCTGCAGTAGTTCTGATACGAGACCCAGTCGAGATCCGCATTATTTTTTTTCTAAAGGCTTTTTCGTTTCGCTCACCTTGCAAGCGTCGCATAACGAGCGCTTGCAGTGCGAAGCACGGGCCGTCAACCGCGTTCTACGCAAAGCCTAGCCTTGTTATCCTGTGTGCATCTGCGCTGAAACCGCCGCGCGCCCAAGAGAGGCTGCGCGTCAGGCGGCCACCACTCGATGTCACTAGCGAACAACGCCATCAAGCTGTGCTCGTCTCCAGCGACTTCGAACTTGATCCATCTTGAATGGATTTTTAGGCCGTG
>Ga0306926_10000360_pt1 | contig 40952 bp, 30 predicted proteins | sample flu12Cox44000178_FD_203759 | JGI IMG/M metagenome (GOLD analysis project Ga0306926, IMG submission 203759) | Lab enrichment of tropical soil microbial communities from Luquillo Experimental Forest, Puerto Rico - flux8day.12C.oxic.44.000.178 (v2)... | ecosystem: Environmental > Terrestrial >... | reverse complement strand
GTAGGTCTTATACTTGGAGAAATCCTTGTCCTTGTCAAAGTCATAGCGCACGTCCTGAGCGAACGAAGAGTGTGCTCCCAACAAGAGCAACACAATCGTCAGAAATGCTAGCTTTTTCATTTTGGTTTTCTCCTTGGTGAATCGGATTCCAACCCTTAACTTCAAGATAGCGCCAACAACACCTCCGTCTAGCTTCCTCGCGTACCGGGAAATGATCCAGGTGTGTCACCCCAGTACTTCTGACGAACCCCATTGGGACTTTTGTTGTTCCGACGTATTGTTTCGGTGAACGAGATTAGGTTCGCAAGATTCGCCCGTCCGGATTATGGGCCCCGTTAAACAGGGCTTATTACTAGCAATCTCACAGTGCGATCATACTCATAAGAAGTTTGCCCTGAGAGATAGCGACGGATTTAATCATAGGAATCATGTTTGCACTGATGCCTTCGATATGCCATCTACATTTGCTTGAGGCGGTCAACTTGACGGAAAGAACCTAGCCAGGCTTGAAAAAATAGCTATGCCCAACCGAGGTCCTTCAGGGCTAGACCGGCATTCCATATCTTGGTCATGTGGACGATCTTACTGCCTTCGAATTGCATTACATAAACGTAATCCGTGCTGACTCGCCGGCCCGTCGGTGGAACTGGGCCGCCCTCCCCCGAATGCGTCCCATGAAACACACCATAAGCTGCCACATTGTTCCGAGCACTGTCCGTTGCGAACGACTTCACTTCATAACGAGCATCGGGCAGCACAGTTAGGATGCCCTTCATCCAGTCCGTGTACTGCGCGAGGGTTTTCACCTCCAACAACGGTTCGGCTTGGGCAGAAAATGTCGCGTCTGGGGCGCAAAACGCGCTGCAAAGCTCCCATCCTTTGCCCGTCTCGCATGCGTCGAAGAACGCTTCCGCCACAGCGCTGATTGATACCGTACCCGGTTGCATAATTCCTCCTCTCTGAAACTGTGTGACCGAATCCCCCTCAGTATTTCCTGGGCGGGGGTTGAGGATAACACAGTCGCTCACACCGCCGTCGTTGCACTCAGAACCCGGGGAAGAATTCTGCGTGTGCGAGCCTTGTAAAAATTCTAGGCTTTCGCCGCATTTTGATCGTTTGCGTCGTTAGTTGCTTCTTGCGAGAAATTTTGCGATGCGTGCCAGTCGCGAATGCCAGTCCCTTTTTACTGTACCCGGTTATAGTGCCTTTTAGGCGCAGTCGCAATCAGCGACCATCGGCCCGCCCATGATGTTTTTGCAGGCTCAAATCCAACCATCGGGAGTTTCGTTTTTATCCCACAAGCACGGCTTGCGGCGGTGCTGAATTCGGTGTGGCGGCGATCGCGAAGTGTTTGTACAAATCCTCCGATCCTAGGTGACGTCCCGATGCTTGTAACTTAGGCCCATTAGGAACGCGACGTAGGAAGCGGACAGCGGAACCCATCTGCCGTTGTGATGTACCATCCAGCGATCTGGAGTTCCGCAAACCTCCGCCACTTCTCGTGGTGATGCGTCTGGAGAAAAGGCTTGAAGCGTGCCAACGGCGCAGGATTCGGCTGGGAAGATTTCCTGAGGCTGCGGCGGCTGATCGAGAGAATGTGTGTAGATCATGACGCAGCTATGGCGATCTTCCCATCGCGCCAAAATCCCGACTGTAACTTCGTCCGTGCCGTCTTCGACGTGCCAGCTTGGAGCTAGTGAGTCGAACGGGAGTTCTTTCTTCAGAACATCAGCGATGGCGACAATCTGCTTAACCAAACCCGATATGGATTCATTGCTTCTCTCGCGGAATTCTTCTGGATTTTCGGGACGGAAATTCACTCTGTGCTCGCTGATGTCAGGTGTCAGAGTTTCTCGACAACTCGCCGCAGTTCTTCGATGATCTGACGGCGAAACTGTTCCTCGAAAACGCGCACCCACAAGTGGGCGCACCCCATAATTTTGAGGCTATGGGCTCGCTATACCGGAATGATTTTGCCGTCCTGCGCCGCCTCCGGTTTACATCAACTAGCTTCACCGCCTATATCAAACGCACCACTAAGTATCTTGGAAAAAACATCGTCAGACAGGTGATACATTAACTGGTTTACTGACTGAAATATTTGCGAAAGTTGGGGCATCCTGCCTTCCGCAACAGACGGAGGCGCGTCTACGAATGCATCCAGACTGTGCTTCATCAATTCAGCTTTTGCCGCACTTAGAATTTTAATTTTGTTTCCTTGTCAATGTCGCCAGGATAGCATCCCGCAATGTCTCCGAGGTCAGGCGAGGTTGAGTTGCTTACGGTTTGCTGTGGCGATGGCAAACATGATTCTACTTGTCGGGTAACGCCGGTAACCAGGACTGCAATTCGCCGTTGTTCCTGGCTGATATTCATCCATTCACCGTGGAAGATAATGAGACGAATACGATTGTTCGACGATAGATCGACGCAGTTCGGGCTCGCGTTTGGACAGCCGTAGCCACGGCGGCAAAACCTCGGTGGAATCTTTCTATTATCGGCTTCAACCAGGTCGTCCGGTTATTCCAATGGCTTTCCCCACTAGCTTGCATACCTATTGTGAAGGCTGCTTGAACACAGCGCCATCCTTCATTACAAAATTGACCTGCTTGAGCGCTTCAATATTGCTCGAGGGATCGCCGGGAACAGCAACAATATCGGCAGAAGCACCGGGAGCTATCACACCCAGTTCTCCTTTCATGTCGAGCAGGTCAGCAGCCTTGGAAGTTGCCGCCTTGATCGCATCCATGGGTGACATGCCAAACTTCACCATGTAGCTGAACTCTTCGGCGATGGGATCGGTCCAAGGAATGCCTCCCATATCCGTCCCAAAAGCAATCTTTACGCCAGCCCTCAACGCTTTTTTGAAGGAGACTTCGTGGGTGGAAGCGCGTGCACGGTCGCGCTGGCCATCAGGTGTGTTTTCCGGGGCCCAGTCCATGTAATAAATCCCCAGAGTCGGTACGTACCACGTGCCCTGTTTGACCATTTGGGCGATGTCCTGATCTGTGAGATCGAGTCCATGCTCGATGGAATCGCATCCGCCATCCAGCGCGCGGCGCATGCCAATCCCGCCATAAGAATGGCAGGCTACTTTGTGCTGCTGGCCGTGTGCTTCGTCGACGACCGCCTTAATTTCTTCCAGTGTGAGCGTAGGCTGCGAAACCAGATGGCCCTGCTTATCAACCCATGAGCGATGCGTCATATAAACCTTGATCCAGTCAGCGCCGTTTTCAAGCTGCTCGCGAGTTATCTTACGTAACTCCACCGGCCCATCGCCCAGTTGCGCGCCCTTGGGGACCACGACGTCAGGATTGTAGCCCTCGAGTGGATATCCTCCGGTCACGGAGATAGCGCGGGTTGAGGCAAAAATCCGGGGGCCCGGAACGTAGCCTTCGTTAATTGCCTTCTTGAGGCCGATGTCGCCATATCCTGCACCTTCAGTCTCGACGTCGCGGATGGTGGTGAATCCCTGTTCGAGGCAGCGACGTGCAGCAACAGTGGCCCGCGCAGCGCGGAATGATGAGGGATACTTCAGCAACTGAATGTCGTAACCGCCTTCTGCTGGATCCTCTCCCTGAAGAAAGATATGCGTGTGAGTATCAATCAAGCCGGGAAGCACAGTTACACCGGCGGGAAAATTGATGAGATCAGCGCCTGCGGGTGGCTGACCGCCATCGCTCACACTGGCAATCCTGTTTCCCATCACCACGATCAGCACGTTGTGGCGTGGCTGGTCGGAGGTGCCGTCAATCAAGGTGGCGGCACGGATAGCAATTACCTTTCCCTGGGTCGTTGGTGTCTGGCTCTCTTGCGCGACGGCACTGGTCAGCAACAGAATTGAGAAAATCGGCAGAATGGCAATGCGGCGGATCATGACAGGCTCCTCCATGTATTGCGAAGCAGCAAATATGAATACGCCTTTAGGTCCGCTTTGCGCAAGCAACCAACTGCTCAACGGCCAAAGCCCACCAAATCCGTTGGTCCGAAACGAAATTCCTTATCGCCTACAGTGACACTGCCTATCGAATCACCTGTGGTCGCGTGGTATACGCCGTCCGGAAAAGTCAGCGCGCGGTCCAGCCGCCGTCGATTAGGAGGGTGTGGCCGGTGATAAGAGATGCGGCGGGGGAAGCGAGAAAAACGACAGCGCCGGCAACGTCCAACGGGTCACCGATACGGTGGAGAGCAGCAATACGCTCGATGACGTCGGAGCGAAAAGCTGGGTCGGAAAGAGCGGCGTCGGTGCCTGGGGTGGAGATAAAAGTGGGCGCGACGGCGTTCACCGTAATGTTGTGCTTGCCCCATTCGACGGCGAGGCACTTGGTGAGATGAGAGATGGCCGCTTTGGTCATACAATAGACCGCTTCGCCGGGAAGAGCGACGAATCCCGCTTGCGAGCCGAGATTGATGATGCAACCGCGTTTCTGGCCAATCATGACGCGCCCGGCCGCCTGACTCGTAAAGAACGTGCCCTTGAGGTTGACCGCGACCGTAGCATCGAAATCGGCCTCGGTGAAGTTTTCGGCGGGATTTTCCGGCCCGATGCCAGCGTTGTTGATCAGAATATCCAAACGACCGAAGTGAGAGACGGTTTGTTGGACGGCGCGGAAGATTTGGTCGAGGTTAGTGACGTCCATTTGCAAAGGCAAAGCTCTGCGGCCCAAAGTCTCGATTTCGCTGACAAGAGTGCCGGGAGAATGGATATCACGAAGACCGAGAGCGACATGGGAACCGGCGTGGGCGAGAGCAAGCGAAATGGAACGGCCGAGACCGCGGGCTGCGCCGGTGACGAGGGAAACCTGCCCGGCGAGATCAAATTGGGGGAATTGCATGCGCCCTCCGGGCTCAATTGAAGTATGAGATTCGGCGAGAGGCAAGGGCGACCAACACTACGAACGACCCAACTCGTCGATTAAGTTGCAGAATCATTGTGAAAACCTATCACAGATGCGGTTCGCAGAACGGTGCTCTTCTATATGGTCAGTCAGCTTACCGGTAACTTCGCTACTAAACCCAGCAGTCCTTCGTCTTTGTGACGGCGGCCAGTGCCAGCTCGCGTTCTAGCCAGGCGTTTGCGAAGCCAGCAGGAAATCCCAACTGTTGATAACGGGGCTTGTCGCTAGCAATCTCAGGCTTGAGATAGGTGGTGATAAGCGGATTTCCCAACACCTATCCGGGTGAGCTGCCCATCCCATGCGCAAAACCTAGTTTCCGATTACGCGACTAACAGGGAGCTAGGCAAATGTGAGACTGCTCGCGACTCAGGCGAAGGGGATGAGTACGATCTTACCGATGACGCCTCCGCTTCCCAGTAATTCGTGTGCGTGGCGGGCTTGGCAGAGAGGCAACCGTTCCGATAAGGAGTGAGATTGCTTGTAGTAAGCGGATTTGTCGACGTTACACGCCCACTACAGTGTGCGCACGTTGATTTGCTCGCGAGCGCGACCTAAGATGCCCGCTTCATGGCAGATGCCCAGCCCTTCGTCGGCCGCATAGGCTCCCACTATCGCATCCTTGAAAAACTCAGCGACGCCAGATGCGTCGCTGCTCGCAGGGGTTCAGTCCTGATGAACGAGCAAATCGAAAGCAATCACTGGCGCACTCCAACTTGCGAACGGACTGCTCAGGGGATAAATTTCCGTGCAGATGCCATGAGGAGCGTGACCTCCTCCTGTGGTGTTTAGGGGCGGCTCCGGTGCGGACACACCTCCGAACCGTCCCGGTTGCTATTTTTTCTTTCCGCCTTTCTTCACTTTTGCGAGTGCTTTCCGCGCTTTCTCGATGTCACGGTCAGACCACAGACGAACGCTCACGCCGCCGACTTTCTGAAGAGGTGGAACCGGAAAGGTCCTACGAAAGACGTGTCGTTGCAAAGTGACAAACGTAACACCTACCTTCTCGGCAGCCTCGCGGGTTGAGTATCCGTGCTTCATGAGTTTAGGCCCAAGAGCCGCGGACGATATATGGATGGCCCCGCACAAAGCAAGTAACAATTCAGTTCTTGTGAGTACTGGAAATTCTGTGCTTACTAGTCCACGACTCTTTTTCAAGTGTCTTCCGGTCATGGCGTTTCGCGAATCTCGTATTGGAGTCTTTTTCTTCGGTACGTTTCAGATCGTCGTAAGATAGCTGGTGATAAGCGGATTTCTCAACAGTAATCCGAGGTCTGTTCGGAGAGACGGTTCTTTCGGCAGGTCGTGGGGTTTGGAACGCTTCTAAGAACCAGTCAGGAGTACGGCGCCGGGATGTCCTCCTAGTTCGGCCTATCGCTTCAGAGTGACTGCAGGTCCGCTGATTCGAGCGGCTTTGAGCTTAACGGTTACCTCGACTCGGTCAGCAATCTTGATGAAGGGGATGCCGCTGTTCATCCCATATTGCTTTCGATCGAAGGCCATCGTGCCGTTGATGGTTCCAGAACCGGTACCTGCGCCTTCTACCTTGAGGGTGAGCTTTTCGGCTTGGAAACTCCGCGTATGGTGAAGTCACCGTCCACTTCAAAAGTGTCGGGACCCGTCTGCTCAATTTTCTTCGAGTGAAACGTAATGGTAGGATTCTGCTTCACATCGAAGAAGTCTTTGCCCTTCAATTTTCCGTTCTTCATGCCACTCCCCGTATCCACACTGTCGGCCTGGATCTTGATATCAAGAACTCCTGTGGACACATCTGGAGACGTGAAGGTGAGCGAGGCGTCCCACTTGTCGAACTTTCCTTTGATAGCCACCGACGCTTCCACATCGAAGGTAATTACGCTTTCCACCGGGGTAATCTTGAAGACGGGGAGACCCCATCAGCAGCTTGGCCCGGACTTGCGCACAAAGATAGGCTTGACACTAGAAAACAAAGGGCGGCTATGGGGATCATGAGATTGTCCTTTCGAGTTGGGGCTGCAAAAAAAGAGAGATCAACCCTACCTGAATTGTTAACCATCGCAGCAAGTGGCAGTCTGCGGTATTTCAATGTAGGAGACCACTGGCAGAATTGCCAGGGTGAGTGAGGTACCCAATACCGGGATGTTCCAGACGCAAGCCTACCTTCCCTGAGGTGAGTCCTAACTGGCGAGAACAGGCCATTTAACAAAACTACGTCTCGAGAAACGCCCACAGTCCAGTTATGTCCCAGTTGCGGTAACCCTCGTCAAAAGTAACAGTTTTACAAGGGAGGCAATAATGGTATGAATGGATTTAGAGCTGATAAGCTTTTAACTGATAGCAGTTAAGCCGACAAGCCAAACTGCGGGAGCCCAGCCCCATGGCAGCAACTCGGCACACCTCGGAGACTTGGGTCCCTCGTGACCTCCACGAGGAACAACATGATTTCTCGCTGGTATTGGGCGGTCCCCTTTACCAGTTGTTCCTCAAGGCTCATCTCGAAGGAGGCCACTTAGAACTCTTGCGACGCCGGATGGTTGTAATCACAGGGGTCGCATGGCTGCCACTGCTCCTCCTCTCGCTACTCCACAGATCAGCTGGTAACGTGGGTCAGCTCTCTTTCTTTCACGACGTGGAAGTGCACGTTCGATTCCTCATTGCACTTCCTGTCCTGGTCGCTGCTGAGGTAATCGTTCATGCGCGGATACGTCCCGTTGTGCGCCGATTTGTTGAGCGGCGAATCGTCTTACCGCAAGATCTGCCCCGCTTTGACAGGGCGATCGAGTCGGCCGTCCGGCTACGCAACTCCATCCCCATAGAGCTGGGGCTCTTGCTGATCGTCTACACTATTGGCCTGTGGCTCTGGCAGAGCCGGGTCCCCATTCTCGAGCCGACCTGGTATGCCCTCTCAGGCGGACGCTGGCATCTAACCCCTGCTGGCTACTGGTACGTGTTCGTTAGCATCCCAATCTTGCAGTTCATCCTCTTGCGCTGGTATCTGAGGTTGTTGATCTGGTTCCGTTTTCTCTGGCAGGTATCGAGGATCGACCTGAATCTCATTTCAACACATCCCGATCGCTGTGGCGGCCTAGCCTTCTTAGGCAAGAGCGCCTACGCCTTCGGCCCGATCCTTTTCGCGCAGGGCGCCATGCTCGCCGGTCTGGTCGCCAGTCGAGTTCTTTACAGGGGGGAAAGCTTGCTGACCTTCAAGTTACAGATCGGCGGCTTTATAGCCTTTTTCGTCTTCGCCATCCTCGGCCCGCTCGCGATGTTTACACCTAGCATGGCTCGGGCAAAAAGAAAGGGATTGTCCGAATACGGCCTGCTTGCTGAACGGTACGTCGAGAGCTTCCAAGAAAAATGGATCGTCCGAGAGCCCGATCCATCCGAAGAATTACTCGGATCTGGAGACATCCAGTCACTCGCTGATCTTGGAAACAGCTACGCGGTGGTGCGCGAGATGCGTACGATCCCTTTCGGACTAGAGGACATCACGCGTCTCGCAGCTGCCACCGCCGCTCCTTTCATTCCTTTAATGCTCACGATTTTCTCCCCGGAAGAACTCATCATGCGCATCGTTAAGATCGTATTTTGATGATTGAGCCGAGCGCGTTATGGATTTCTCAACACCTATCCAACTTTTCGCCAGAGGCTGATTTGGCCTGCTGATCGGCGGGATGGGCGTGATGAATATCATGCTTGTATCGGTGACGGAGCGAACGCACGAGATTGGCGTACGCAAAGCAATTGGTGCGCGAAACCGCGATATTGCTTGGCAATTTTTGTTTGAGGCGATGATGTTGACGGGAACAGGTGGGTTGATCGGAATTGTCGTTGGCAGCGCGATCGTGATGTTGGTTCCGGTGGTCAGCTCTTTGAAAGCCATCGTGCCATTGTGGGCGGTGATTGTCGGATTTACGGTGTCCGTTGGTATCGGACTGATATTTGGCGTGTGGCCCGCGACAAAAGCGGCGAAATTGAGTCCAGCGGAAGCGCTGCGTTATGAATAGGGATTGAGGCCCGGCAACTAGACAAGCTGTTCAGAGCCCCGGTGAACCAGTACGCGGCGAGTCATTCGGAGCGACTAGACGAAGCGTACGAAGTGCTCGGCCGTAAGTATGCCGAGATGGACCGACAATGCGATGCCCAGCAACGCTTCAACTCATCTCATTTGGCTACGGCGTTCAATTGTGTCAACCAGGGCTGCAGAACCTCAGCTGCAACCTCACTGCCCCGGGGGGACCAATGGCCATTACAAGTAAAAAATAGCGAGTGGTAGTTTCCGCCGGATAGCGCGTCCATATCCGGCAGGAGATCTTTGACTGGGATTCTGTTGTCTTGTCCCCAGTGGACGATTTCTGGACCTAGTCGGTTCGAGTTAGAACCATGCAGGCGTTGGAAATCGTTGGTGACAGGGATCAAGATGACGGCCATGCGTGAGTGGTGCGCGTCAGCTGTGCTCTTGATGTCCTCGAGGGCCCTTTTGAGACGAGCTAAATCGACTTCAGTGAAGTCGTTGTATCCCGAGTACGGACCGGCCATGCGCCAATACCATTTAGAATAGAGGAATTGGCCGACATGATAGGAAGCGAGATAGGCGCGCAGCACGGCTTCGACATGGTCCCAGAATCCTTCACCGGCATTCGGACGTACGTGGCCCGTATAGTAGATGGAAAAGTCGTCAGCGTAATAGGGGCGATAGCGGTCCGCGTGGTAGGCCTTTCCCCACTCCGGAGACATGTCTTGGAAATCGTTATGGGGTAGCACAGCCACTAGGACGGTGTCATGGTCAAATTGAGAGGCCAAACTCTTGTACAGCAGAGCGTATTGCAGTGGTCCGAAATCTTGGGTACCAAAATTGAGATACTCGCGACCGGTGCGTTTTTCGAGAAGGTTGGTCAGGCGATCCTGATCAGCCAGGCCAAGGCCCTCGATCATCGAGTCGCCAAGGACGACGGTGCGTGGTTCGGACGAGTGGAGGCTGCGTTCGACATCGCGGGCACCGTAACTATTGGTAGTGTACTGGGCACTGAAGCAGCCGCCCTGGTGGTAGAAATGGCTGTTGGGACGGTGCCAAACGCCAAAGGCTGGGTTGATGTCGGCCGTGAAGGAGTTGTAGTTCACGTGGTAGGTGGGCTTGCTGGAAGGCCAGTTGGTGACGTTGATGTAGATGAGGCAGAGGAACTCGATTAGAACGGCGAAGATGAGGATGTTGACGGCGATGATTTTGAGCGACGAGGAGATCGCCTCTAGAACAGAACGCCCCTTCGCCTGCTGCGGAGCTGAAAGATGGTTTCGCGTCACGAAGTAGTACAAAAACGATATTATATCTCTTTGTCCACGCTGGCCAGCTAATTCTCTAGTCGTATAAAATGCAATCGATGCGACATGTAGCTATGTCGGCGCAATCGGTAAGGCATTCACAAAACAACGCGATCTGAAGGAAATCGAAACGGTTCTCCGCGACAAATTCGCCCCGACTGCGAAGTGGGTCACATCGCCTGCTATTGCAACAACGACGAGTCTTCGGAAGAGCCACCGTGTGTTCTCGGATTGCCTCCGGGTGTTCGTCATCTCGAATGGTTCTCACCGGATGCTATCCGCTCAAGCCTGTTGGGAACATTTTGAAGGACAGCCTGCAGGTTCGACGCGAATGTCCGGGCTGCACGTGCGGTGTAGATAGCTCGATGGCAATGAAGCGTGCCGTATCTTCCGCCTTCTTCCACCTTGCCCGGCTTACGCAGGGTCAGAACGGCAACAATAAGACATTTCCAACTGGTGTGGCAGAAATGACGATACGTCGAACGCCTAGACCCGCATCAATTTCGGCACAACCCCTGGTTCCGTTTTCCCAGCAGCAGTCTCTTTGAGTTCCTATCTTCTGCTAAAAAATACGCAGGTTACTCCAATACAAATGAGAAAGACACCTGCCCATCGCTCGCCCGTCACGCGCTCCCCGAGAAAGAATTTTCCACCTAGTGCGCCCGCCACGTAGTTCAAAGCTGCAACCGGTACTACGAAACTCACGTTTTCCAGCGACAGCATCCCTAACAGCGAAAAGAATGCAACCGCCATCAAGGCGACGCCGAGCCACATCCAGCCCACGCCTAGCACTCGGATGATCGTTCGCACCAAGGCCACTGGGCGAAAGTCCTTCACTTCGCCGATTTGCTTCATCGCCCGCGTCACGCACAACTCTCCGCCCGTTCCGGCGAACACGATCAGAAACAGAAGCACCAACTCTTTCAGCATTAGTGGTGCTCCGTGGTGCGTGGCGGAGTATGACCGACGACAAACACTCCTAAGAAGATCAAAAAGACTCCAATCCATCGCAACGGGGTCACCGTTTCATGTAGGACGAAATGCCCGAGTAACGTCACGATTACAATGCCCATTGCGGTGGGGGGCTGCGCATAGCTGAAGTCGGCCCAGGATAGGACCAGCATGTAAGAAATGAAATGCGCAAACAATGACGCGATTCCCAGCCAGATTGCACCCGACGTAAACACGCGAGGAAAGACATCGAGAAATTCGGAGACCGTATGAAAAGTCATCGGCCCTACTTCTTTCATTCCGGCGCCCAGTAGCACATTGCCGAGCGGGCTGAATATCACCACCAGCAGGATCAGGAAGTAAGTTTTAAAGTGACGCCCAGAATAAGACCCACCGTGATGCGGGCCCTCGATCTGCAACATGTCTTCGCGGTTCTCTATCGCAAGTTTGCTTGAACTCATTGATCCTCAGTTCTGGGTGTAATCATCCGATACGAGCACTTGAACTCTCGAATAGTTATTTTAACGCGCCGGAGCGATCGTGCGAAGTGAACCACTGCCAGGTGTTTCTCAATCCTTTGTTGAGCTGAGTTTTTGGATTGAACCCCAAAATGTGGCGCGCCTTTTCAATGCTCGCATAATTGCGCACCATTTCTCCCGGTCGAGCGGGTGCAAATCGAACATCAGACTTGAGAGTGGGCAGCATTGCACTCATCGCGTCCAGAAGGCTTCGAATCGACGTTTCTTTTCCAAGAGGCTATCTGAAATATCTCTCCCGCTGGTTCAATTCTATCAGCCAGTAGAATAGCTTCCACAAAGTCCGCGACGTACAGAAACCTCGCGTCTGTTTTCAATCGCCATAGATCACGATGGGTTCGCCCCGCAGCAGGTTTCTTAAGAACTGCGCCACCACCACTCTGCCTTTGTCCTAGGAGTATGGCCCGTAAACATTCGAGAATCTCAACGCTGCCGTTTTCATGCCGTACGCGCCGATACAAGCCGAGCAATATGCTTCGCCGGCAAGTTTGCTTACTTGGTAAGACAAAATTGGTCGTGGAACCATTCCTTCGTGCACCGGCGTTTCCTGCTCCCAAGAATTGCTCCGCCCGTAAAAAAATCATTTTCGGAATCATTATTGGCATTTCGGATTCATGTTGCTGCGTTAGATGTAGGTCTCGATCAAGCGCTCCGCCAAGCGATTGGCGAGCGCCATGATCGTAAGCGTCGGGTGCTTCTCGCTGAGAGCCGGTATCACGCTGCCGTCACATACATAAAGGTTCTTACTCTTGAAATATTTCAAGTCCTTGTCGACCACGCCGCCTTTTGGGTCAGCAGCCATTCGGCAGGTGCCCACGTAATGAATGCTTGATCCCGGAGGAGACCCGGCGTTGTTATCAACGATGTAACCGCTGGCCTTCCTTAGCATTCGTCGGCCCAGCGCGTCGAGCCGCCGGCGGTGGTCGGCCTCGATCTCTGACGTTTGGTAATCAATGCGCACCTGACGTTGTCCGAAACGATCCACCCCATCGGTCAAAGCGACCTTATTCTTTCGCTGCGGAACGGCCGGGCTGAACATCACCAACGTCGCCATGCTCTTAAAGGCTTGCCGGGAAATGGTTTCCAACAAGAATCTGGGCAACCGGGGAATTTTGGCCAGATAGAAGGGAACCTTCATGAATTCTGAGCAGAATTGGGCCACGAATGGAAAGCGTTTCCCTTGGGAATCCTTGATCTGACCGCCCAGCAATAGGTGATCGCCATAACCGCGGTCCTCGTTCGCCGGCCTGAACCACAATCGAAAGAGACTGGTGCCGACGACCGCACGCGGGTTATCCTGCAAAAACTCGCCGACCTGCTCGGCTTTGCTCCGGTCGTCAGCGAACGAGTTCAGCAGTAGCCGCGGCGATTCGATTGCGCCTGCACATACGATGACCACGTCAGCTTCAATCTCGACGATCCGCGCGGCGCGTTCGTCGATCGCCACGACCTGGGAGATCGAGAACCTCTCCCCACTGCCACAGTCGAGGGCGGTAAGTTTGATAGCTCTGGTATGTTCGAGCAGCCGAAAGTTCGGCAGCGCTCTTATTTCCGGCAGGAGATGTGTGGAGAATTTATAGACGCTGCCGGCACGGCATCCTTGCCCGCAATTGCCGCAGGCCACGCACTTTCGCGTGGAATCCGGGCGCAAGTCGATGGCTTTCCTGGTCTTAAAAAGGAAAAGATCCGGGCCGAGCGAGTCGGCGTTGCTGTCGATGAAAATGCGGTCAACTTGTCTGGCGTTGCGGGGCGCGAGAAAGAATCCGTCCGGAAATTGACGCAAACCGTTGCGTTCACCAACCACCAATGCCACCCGTTCGACCTCAGAATAGTGATCTGCAAGATCGCCCAGAGAAATCGGCCACCGGCAGTCCTCACTATAGCTATTGCGGTTGGCAAAATCGTCCTCTGAATACCTTAGGCAGATCCCGTTCCAGAGGTTCTGCAAACCGTTGACGTGGTGAATTTGATAGTGAATGAATCCGCCTTCTCGTGGACTTCCCATGGAGCTCCGGCTTCCGGCGTCCGCGAGGAGCGGATGAATGAAAGTCATTTCCGGCCTGGCCGGGAAAGTGGTATGGGGGCCTATCTGAAAATGGCCCTTTTGTTCAGGGCTGAGCTCGTTTTGAAATTCGGATTGCGCTGGAATACCGCCTGAGTTGATGACCAGCACATCGGCGCCGGCCTTCGCCAGACGGTAGGCGAGGATGCCCCCGCCGGCGCCGGTACCGATTACGCAGAACTTTGCACGAAGCGTCAACGGTCTGTCCGGGCCGAGCGCGCAAAGGCATCGCTGGCGAAATATAGGTACTCCACAAAATCGCAAAGCACCTTAATTTCGCGCCGTGTGAAATATTGCCGTGGCGTCAGATCAGGCGTCGCATTTTGTCGCCACGCCGTCCATAAAGGGCGGAGTTGGTCGTTCCGTTCCATGATCTCCGGAATCAGGCCGATGAACGGCTCGATGCGGCCAGCGTATGGCGAGACCAAGCAGAGTCGCTTGGCCAGCGATTCTTGGCCGCTCATTATCGGACCATCATCCTTGAGGCCCATCCGAAAGGGCATGGAATCGCGTAAACAACCCGCCACGATTTTGAAAGATTTTCCACCATAGTTGCTTTAAGCGCCCACCCTCCAAGGGAAATGTGAACAAATGTACCACGGTTAAAAGTGGCGCTCCAGCACCGAGCTTGCTCTGCGCTGGACTGACCTCTCTGACCTCTATACCCGATTGAATATCCAATCAAGTACAAGTCAAATAGTCAGACGCCCTGACAATACCTACGCGCGTAAAGTTCGTCCAGTATCCCGGACCTTCACATTATGATGCAGAGTCTGTACCTCAAGCTGAAGTTTCGGGGCAAGCCTGTAGTAGAGCGTGTCCATCAGTCACAGTTCCTACGATCTCGCGTCGATTCTTCTAGAAGTTTGGAATTGTGTCCGAGTGACTGCTCAGCCGGTCAATTTATCCGAACCTGGACACGAGGAGTTCCAAGGCGGCCGTTAGTTAAACCCGTGTAGATGTATGTGTCGGCACTAGTTACAGCAAGCCTTCCCCGCCCATTAATGGTTTGCCCCGATATCCAATTTCTTCCTCGGATCGTATCGTAGGAAAAGTCTGAAAGTTGGACCGAATCAAGGAGGAGCTATGCTCGCTGCTATTGCTGCTGTTTTGCTGGTGTTGTGGTTGCTCGGATTTATCGCATTCCACGTGACGTTCGGAGCGATCCATCTGCTGCTGGTGATTGCAGTCGTCTTGTTTGTCGCGCATTTCCTGACCGGACGAAGCGCCGCCGTCTAGTAAGAAACCAGTGATGGCATTTTGGAGTCTTATCCAGCTCTGCCAATCGTGGCCGCTATTATCGTTTGTGTGGTGGGCTTAATCGCGCTCTTCGCGTTTGCAGCCGTATAGTTGCAGCGGTATGCAAATCAACTACGCAGGACAGACGTGATCAGGGCGTTTCGGAGCTCGGATGGTCGCTGTTGGTCTTGCCGTCGCCCGATCCCAAGAGGGCTTCGATCATTCCCACCATTGGGAAGGCATTCGTCTTGGATACCACCGAGCGAATCCCCACTTCGTGAGCGTGCCGTTCCAAGTCAGCGCTTGCATGCTGCGTGAAAAGCACAACGGGAATGGCAGGCGCTATTTCGGCCATGCGGCGAGCTGTCTCGATTCCGTTGATTCCAGGCATCTGGAAATCAAGAATTACGACATTGGGCCGCAGCTCCCTAAACATCTCCACGGCTGAGAGGCCATCCGCAGCTTCGCCACAAATTTCCCAGTCGGGATTAGCTTGCAAGACCATACGCAGGGATCGTCGCACCAGGTCGCTATCGTCTACAATTAGGAACCGAGTGCGCATTTGAATCCTTGATATGGCTTTAGCGGATCTCGAAATCACGCTTCGACCGCCATATTACCAACGGGAAGTGAAGCTGTAACAGTCGTCCCGTTCCCATTCGATTGTATGTCAAGTCTGCCGCCCAACTCTCTCACACGTTCCCGCATCCCGCTTAGCCCCACACCGTGGTTGTTTCCTACCAGCATTGAAACGCGGTTGTCGAGTGGAATGCCCTTACCTTCGTCAGATACTTGTACAGTTAGCGATTTGTCGCGAGCAGGGCTGATCCGAATCTGAGCGGTCTTACTCTCGGAGTGGCGATACACATTGGTAAGGCACTCTTGCACGATCCGGAAAATCGAAATCTCCATAGTGGGCGGGAGTCTTCCGATTTCAGGTGAAAGTTCCACTGTGACTTTCACATTGCTACGCTCGCCAAAGCCTTCCGCGAACATTCTGATAGCGGGCAAGAGGCCGATCTCGTCGAGAAGCGGCGGGTGCAGCAGGTGCGAGATCGTGCGCGTCTGCTTAGAGAGCTGTTCGATCAGTTCGCCGTTCTGGCGCAGAGCTTCCGCGATTTGAGGGCCGAGTTTCTCGGCTTGTTGGTACACCAAGCCATTATTCATCGAAAGTGCCGCGAGCAGCGGACCGACACTATCGTGAAGATCGCGAGCGATTCGCCGCCTTTCTTCATCCTGGGTCGCAATCAATCGAGCGGAAAGTGTGCGCAAATCGCGATTAAGCATCTCGAGCTGGTACGTTTTGCGGTGAAGATCGGCAAAGACGCGTACTTTTGCGCGCAGCAATTCGGGAACAATCGGAACAGCGATGTAATCCACAGCCCCGCGTTGATATGCTTTCAGGCGGTCAATATCGGTCAGGTGCACCGCAGATATAAAAATGATGGCGGTATTTTGAAAGCGAGGGTGTTGGCGAATCATATCCGCCAGCTCGAAACCATCAAGCTCGGGCATGCTGACGTCCATCAAGACGACAGCAACGTTCGTTTTCAACAGATGGTCAAGAGCCTCTTTTCCAGAACGCGCCTGGATCAAATTCTCATCCAACTCGTTCAGTATGGCCTCGTACGTGACCAGCTTCCCCGGCTGATCGTCCACCATAAGAATGTTGACCTTCTGATGCTTAACCATTCCTCACTCCGCCCGTGCTAAATTTGACACAAGCCAAGGTCCAAAACGAAATTTGAGACCAGATTCTCATCCTAGCGATGGAACCACATTCGCAATGCCGAGAGCAGTTGCTCGGTATTCACCGGCTTTGCCAAATATTCTGACGCTCCGGCTTCAAGACATTTTTCGCGGTCCCCTTTCATTGCTTTCGCAGTCAAAGCCACAATCGGCAGTCGCCGGAACGAAGGATTCCGGCGGATAATCTGCATCGTCTCGTAGCCGTCCATGTCCGGCATCATGATATCCATCAAAACGATTGCGACATCAGAAGTAGACTCGAGCGTCGCGATCGCCTCGCGCCCGGTGCCGGCCGTCAGAACCGACATTCCCCGGCGCTCGAGCACACTGCTGAGAGCGAATATATTTCGCACGTCGTCGTCTACCACCAACACTTTTTTCCCGACCAGCGACTCGTCGGAATGGTGTAAGAGATCCAGCATCTTCTGCTTTTCGGCGGGCAGATCGGTGACCACGCGATGCAAGAAAAGCGCTGTTTCGTCGAGGAGTCTTTCCGGTGATTCGACGCCTTTCACAACCACGCTGCGTGCCAGCATATGAAGACGCGCATCCTCTTCTGGTGAAAGATCTTTCCCGGTGAAGACCACCACCGGCAAATGACTGAGCATCGGGGTATCGCGGAAGCGCTCCAATATTTCGAATCCCGACATGTCTGGGAGTCGAAGATCGAGCACCACGCAATCAAAGGGCTGGTCATCGAGAGCTGCAAGTGCCTCAGAACCCGTCGCCGCCGACTCCACATCAATATCCTCGTACCCTAATAGCTCCCGGATACTGAGCTGCTCGGCAGGATTGTCCTCTACAACCAGAAGCCTCTTGCGCCGAGGTGTGGTGTATTCCTTGATTCGCGATAAGGCCATCTCGAGCTGCTCGGGCGTCGCTGGCTTGGTGACATAGGAAAACGCTCCACGTGCCAGGCCGTGCTGCCTATTTTCATCGAGAGTCAATATCTGAATCGGGATATGCCGCGTTCGCGGATCCTGTTTCAAATGGTTAAGTACAGTCCAACCCAGCATGTCCGGTAAAAAAACATCCAGGGAAACAGCCGTGGGATGAAATTCCTGGGCGAGAGCCAAGGCTTCCGCACCACGAGTTGCCACCAGGACTTTAAAGCCTTTTTCGCGGGCCAAGTCACATAACACAGTCGCGAAGTAAGGATCGTCCTCGACGATCAAGAGAGTCGCATCGTCTGGTTGTAGATTCTGCCGGTCATCCTTCACTATAATTTGTTCGATGGCGCGCTTCGAAGCAGAAGCGGTAGCCAATTCATTGGGAGTTGTGGCCATCACGGAAGCTTTGGCTTCCGTGCTTCCGGTACCGGTCGAAGGGCCGACATAAGTTTGCGGCAGGTAGAGCGTGAAGGTGCTGCCCTCATCGGGCGTACTGCGCAACTGAATTTCCCCACCCAACAAGCCCGCGAGTTCGCGGCTGATCGCTAGGCCCAGGCCCGTACCACCGTACTTGCGGCTTGTGCCCGCATCTGCCTGCTGGAAAGCCTCAAAGATAATGCGCTGTTTCTCGGGTGGAATTCCGATACCGGTGTCCGTAACTTCGAACGCAACCACCGAGGCTGACCTTCCAAGGACAGGATGGCCCTCGCTCCAGCCCGTTTCGGCCGCAAACACCGATAGCCGCACGCCGCCTTTCTCGGTGAACTTGAATGCGTTGGACAGCAGATTCTTCAGAACTTGCTGAAGACGCTTCGAGTCCGTAACGAGGCTGCGCATCAAATTTGGATCCATTTTCACTTCGAAGTTCAGCCGCCGATTTTCTGCTTCGTGGCGGAACGGGCGGGCGATCATGTCGAGCAAGCTGGCAAAGAAAACTTCCTCTGCTTGGACCGACACGGTGCCCGATTCGATCTTGGAAAGGTCCAGAATGTCGGTAATCAAGTTCAAAAGATCGGTACCCGCGCCGTGAATCGTGCGCGCGAATTCCACTTGTTTGGTGGTCAAGTTTTTGTCCGGATTGTCGGCCAGCTGCTGGCCAAGAACCAGGATGCTATTGAGAGGCGTGCGCAACTCATGCGACATGTTCGCGAGGAACTCTGATTTGTACTTCGAAGTGAGAGCCAGCTCCTTGGCTTTCTCTTCCACCGCGCGACGGGCCTGTTCGATTTCTTGATTCTTGCGTTCCACTTCCACGTTCTGTTCGGCCAACTGCTGCGCCTTTTGTGCGAGTTGTTCATTGGTCTGCTGCAATTCGGTCTGCTGCGTTTGGAGTTCGGTAGCCAATTGCTGCGATTGCTTCAATAGGCCTTCCGTCTGCATCGTGGCCTCAATGCTGTTGAGCACGATTCCGATGCTGGAAGTCAATTGGTCGAGAAACGCGAGGTGAGAGGCCGTGAATACGCGCAGCGACGCAAGTTCGATCACAGCTTTTACGCGGTCCTCGAACAAGATCGGAAGCACGATAATGCTTCGTGGCACGGACTGGAACAATCCAGAACGGATCGGAATTGCGTTTGCCGGCACATCGGTAATCAGCATGCGTTGTTTTTCGGCGGCGCATTGCCCCACGAGTCCGGTTCCCACGCGCAGGCGGTGTGGATGCCCATCGGGATCGCTGTCCGCGAAGGCGGACAAGAGAACCATCGTTCCCGATTCTTCCGATTCCATCTGATAGATCACGCCCTGCTGGGCGTTAACCAGCGGTGCGAGCTCGGACAGGAGCATGCGTCCCACAGTCGTCAAGTCACGCTGTCCCTGCAACATGCCTGTGAATCGGGCGAGGTTTGTTTTGAGCCAGTCTTGTTCGTTGTTGCGATCGGTGGTGAGCCGGAGGTTATCGATCATCGTGTTGATGTAGTCTTTTAGTTCGGCTACTTCACCGCTCGCTTCTACTTGAATCGACCGCGTCAGGTCACCCTTTGTGACGGCGGTCGTCACTTCGGCAATTGCACGAACCTGGTTCGTCAGGTTGTCCGCCAAGAGGTTCACGTTTCCGGTCAAGTCTTTCCAGGTGCCGGCGGCACCGGGCACGTTAGCTTGTCCACCGAGACGGCCTTCCACACCTACTTCGCGGGCGACAGTCGTCACCTGGTCCGCGAAAGTGGCCAGCGTATCCGTCATATTATTGATAGTGTCGGCGAGCGCTGCCACTTCGCCTTTCGCGTTCACAGTAAGTTTCTTCGTCAGCTCTCCGTTTGCCACGGCCGTTACGACCTTCACAATTCCGCGCACCTGCTCCGTGAGGTTTGCCGCCATCACGTTGACGTTGTCGGTGAGATCCTTCCACGTGCCCGCCACGCCGGGCACCTGCGCTTGACCGCCCAATTTTCCGTCGGTTCCAACTTCGCGAGCGACGCGGGTAACTTCGGCAGCGAACGCGTTCAGCTGGTCCACCATCGTGTTGATCGTATTCTTCAATTCGAGAATTTCGCCCTTCACGTCCACCGTGATTTTGCGCGAAAGGTCGCCTCTCGCCACCGCCGTAGTCACTTCAGCAATGTTGCGCACTTGGCCCGTCAGGTTGCCGGCCATTGCATTCACGGAATCCGTCAGGTCTTTCCACGTGCCGGCCACGCCCGTGACGTTCGCTTGACCGCCGAGTCGTCCTTCGCTGCCGACTTCGCGCGCTACGCGAGTTACTTCGGCGGCAAACGAACGCAACTGCTCGACCATGGTATTCAGCGTCTCTTTGAGCTGCAGGATTTCTCCGCGGACGTCCACGGTGATCTTGCGCGAAAGATCTCCGCTCGCGATGGCGGTCGCTACTTCCGCGATGTTGCGCACCTGGCCGGTCAAGTTGCTGGCCATGAAGTTCACGTTATCGGTCAGGTCCTTCCACGTCCCTCCCACACCGAATACTTGCGCCTGGCCGCCCAGTTTTCCTTCGGTACCCACTTCACGCGCCACGCGCGTCACTTCCCCAGCGAACGCATTCAGTTGGTCCACCATTGTGTTAATCGTGTTCTTCAACTCGAGAATTTCGCCCTTCACGTCCACCGTGATCTTGCGCGAGAGGTCGCCTCTCGCCACCGCCGTGGTCACTTCCGCGATGTTCCGCACTTGCGCGGTCAAGTTACCGGCCATGGAGTTTACGGAGTCGGTGAGGTCTTTCCAGGTTCCTGCGACACCGGGCACGTTGGCCTGCCCGCCGAGCCGGCCTTCACTGCCGACTTCGCGCGCCACGCGCGTCACCTCACCCGCAAACGCGTTGAGTTGATCCACCATCGTATTGATGGTTTCTTTCAGCAGCAGAATTTCACCGCTCACGTTCACGGTGATTTTCTTGGAGAGGTCGCCGCTCGCTATAGCAGTCGAAACTTCGGCGATGTTTCGCACCTGCCCCGTCAAGTTGCTAGCCATCGAGTTCACGGAGTCGGTGAGGTCCTTCCAAGTGCCGCCTACGCCGGGCACCTGCGCCTGGCCGCCCAGCTTTCCGTCGGTGCCCACCTCGCGAGCCACGCGCGTCACTTCGGAAGCGAATGACCTCAACTGGTCCACCATCGTGTTGAGAGTGTCTTTCAGCTCGAGAATTTCACCCTTCACGTCCACCGTGATCTTGCGCGAGAGGTCGCCTCTTGCCACCGCCGTCGCCACTTCCGCGATGTTGCGCACTTGGCCGGTCAGGTTGCTGGCCATGAAGTTCACGTTGTCGGTCAAGTCCTTCCACGTGCCACCAACACCAGGCACTTCCGCTTGTCCGCCGAGCTTTCCTTCCGTACCAACTTCGCGCGCCACGCGCGTCACTTCCCCAGCAAACGCGTTCAGCTGGTCCACCATCGTGTTGATCGTATTCTTCAACTCGAGAATTTCACCCTTCACGTCCACCGTGATCTTGCGCGAGAGGTCGCCTCTCGCCACGGCCGTAGTCACTTCCGCGATGTTGCGCACTTGGCCCGTCAGGTTGCCGGCCATCGAATTAACGGAGTCCGTCAGGTCCTTCCACGTTCCTGCGACGCCCGGTACGTTAGCTTGTCCACCAAGGCGACCTTCGCTGCCGACTTCGCGCGCCACACGCGTGACTTCGCCGGCGAACCGGTTCAACTGGTCTACCATCGTATTGAGCGTTTCTTTCAGCTGCAGGATTTCTCCGCGGACGTCCACTGTAATCTTGCGCGAGAGGTCACCAGTCGCAATGGCGGTCGCTACTTCCGCGATGTTGCGCACCTGGCCGGTCAAGTTGCTGGCCATGAAGTTCACGTTATCCGTCAAGTCCTTCCAGGTGCCGCCGACGCCAGGTACCTGCGCCTGCCCGCCCAGTTTTCCTTCCGTACCCACTTCACGCGCCACGCGCGTCACTTCTCCAGCGAACGCATTCAGCTGGTCCACCATCGTGTTGATCGTGTCTTTCAACGCGAGGATTTCACCCTTCACGTCCACCGTGATTTTGCGTGACAAGTCGCCGCGCGCTACGGCCGTGGTCACTTCCGCAATGTTGCGCACCTGCGCGGTCAAGTTGCCGGCCATCGCGTTGACGGAGTCAGTGAGGTCCTTCCAGGTGCCCGCCACGCCAGGCACAATCGCCTGCCCGCCCAGCTTTCCGTCGGTGCCGACTTCGCGTGCCACACGCGTCACTTCCGATGCGAACGACCGCAACTGGTCCACCATAGTGTTGATGGCTTCCTTCAGCTGCAAGATTTCGCCGCGGACGTCCACGGTAATTTTGCGCGAAAGGTCGCCGCTCGCTACAGCGGTCGCAACTTCTGCAATGTTTCGCACCTGGCCCGTCAAGTTGCTGGCCATGGAGTTAACGGAGTCCGTGAGATCCTTCCACGTGCCCGCTACGCCCGGCACTTGCGCCTGTCCGCCAAGTTTCCCATCCGTTCCCACTTCGCGAGCCACGCGTGTCACTTCCGAAGTGAAAACGCCGAGCTGCTGAATCATCGTATTTACGATCGTGGCAGAACGAAGGAACTCGCCCTCGAGTGGCCGGCCGTCGACGTCGAGTTGCACCGTTTGCGTCAGATTACCTTTCGCCACAGCTCCGATCGCGCGCGTCACTTCCGTTGTAGGGCGCAACAAGTCGTCCACAAGCGTGTTGACGGAAACTTCCATTTCCCCCCAAGCAGCCTTGGGAAGATGAAATCGCATTCGCTCTCGGGTGCGTCCTTCCTTGCCCACCACTTGTCCCACGCGTTTTAATTCCTTCGCCATCTGCTGGTTCGCCGCGACAATTTCGTTGAATGTGTCTGCGATCTTGCCTGGAAGGCCGGCCCAATTTCCCGGCAGTCGAACGGAAAAATCTCCGTCGCGCATCGTCTGAAGGCTCGCGAGAATAACGCTCATGTTGGCGGCCACAAGTTCTTCGCCGGCCGCAGCCTGTCCATTGCTTTTTGCACTTTTTGCTAAAGGCTCGGCCTCAACCATCATGGTGGCCGCTGTCTTGGCAGGGTCAGTTCTTTTCATATTTCCTCTCCCAACTGAGGAACATTAGAAGCGATCTATTTTGAATTCCGTCGCTGCAATGCGGTGGGTCATGCGTCATGCGCACTCTGATGTTTGCATTTGGTGTGGCCAGCCGCTGCATGCAACTACGAGCGGAAGTTCTTCATTTCGATAGTAAGTCTGGACCACGAATGGTAGTTCTTATCACAAAGCTACTCGGACCTACCTACAGTGATTAGTGTATTTGGGAGGTTTCTATTGGCCTTTTCGCGACTCAGACAAGTTGGGGCGAAGAGAAAAGACACGGGGATAAGAGCCGACCGGCAATCATTTGTGACGCACCGATGGGCTGGCGATTGAATTCAGCTCGTCGAAGATAATTCGGAGTCGCAGGGTCGAGATAAAAAGAGGAGGATAACAGCAAGCCTCCTCGCCTTGTATTACGTTAGCTTTTACTTCCCGAGGATGTGCGCCGCACTTGCGGCTCGCCGGACGGATAGTCTGACGACGATTCTCCAGTGGAAGAGATGTCTTCTGCGCCCGTGCTTTTCATGATCTCCTTGGCTCGCTTCACCTCGTCAGACGTGTCGCAATGAACCGACAAAAGGATTCCGCCTTTCTGGATGCGTCCTTCGTAACGTTTTGCTTCATACTCCGGAATTCCCAGTCCAATCAGAGCGCCCGTAAACCCACCCACAGCTCCTCCCACTCCTACTCCCGCGAGAGCTGCCATGATAGGACCGGCCGCGATAAACGGACCGACGCCCGGTATCGCCAATGCGCCAATTCCGGCGAGCAGTCCGAGCGCGCCGCCTAGCACCGCGCCGGAACCGGCCCCCGCAGCCGCTCCTTCCGGGGCTTTCGTGGCTTTCTGAGTTCCAATTTCTTTGCCGCCGAGATTGTCGGGAAGCAATGCCGAAATGTCAGCTGCTGGAAATCCGGATTTTACAAATGTATCTGTCGCATTGTCTGCGCTTGGCAAGCTTGAATAGATTCCGAATACAGCCGTCTTTTTCCCTGACATATCCTTGACTCCTTTGTGGAATTCGGTTGTGTTCAGACAGCTCTTCTTACTGCGATTGCTTTGGGGGAGCCACTTCGAGCTGGTTTGTCACGTTGTTCTGCCCTGCGATTGCCACCGCCTTTGATTCAATGCTTGCTTTCTCCTCTTCAGAACGAACCGGACCTTTCAGAGTGACTTTGCCGTCTTGCGTGATGATTTTGATGTTGTGCGCGTAGGTCGAAAGCGACTTGTCTTTCACGATGGAACTGCGAATTTCCTTGGTGATGTTATGGTCGGCAGAGTTCATCTTCTGTTGGTCCGCCGTAGTGGCGCCCTTTTTGGCATCGCCCTGATTATTTTTGGTGTTGTCCGGCGCGTTCTGCGCTTGGATCTGTGGACTGGCGGCCAGCCACATTCCGAGCACCAACCCCGCCAACAATGGAAAGCTCTTCGCCATTCTGGGTATGCAAATCATTTCGATTTCAGCTCCTGTAGTTACTCTTTCTTGCTGCCTGACTCTGGTTGCGGCCTCACGTCTCTATTGGCTGAGTTCTAGCTTGGTCTTGGCTGCAAAGGAGGTTATTGCGAGTAACTCCCATCTACCATACATAGAACGGCGTAGATTGCTGCCGAGTGCGCGGTAGAATTTCGTAAGCGAGAAACGCAACGGAGATCCGCATCTCAAAAATCGAAAGCCCTACAGGAAATCTTTTATGCGCTTAGGCTCAAAAATGTATGGGAGCTTTAGCTGGGTCACCGCAGAATTGTTGCAGTGGAAAGATCTTCGTGCACTGAGTGACAAACCTGAAGGAGGCACACTGTGAAACCAGCTTCACTGGCGGGGCTTGTATTGATCGTGTTGGGCGTGATCACCTTCGCCTACCAAGGGATCACCTATACAACGCACAAAAAAGTTTTTGATGTCGGGCCTATTCAAGCCACCAAGACGGAACACAAGACAATTCCGCTACCGCCGATCTTTGGTGGGATCGCTCTCGTTGGCGGCGTCGTGCTCTTGATGGTCGGCGCAAAAGAGGCTTAGCGCATCGGTGTTGAGTAGCATTGAAGGGCTGCAACCACCGTTCGCTAACCCAACACGATGCGAATTCGATGTATCGCTCCGTCATCTACGAGCGGAATATTCATCGGCCGGGCCTGCAATTTTCCATCGAGTTCCGTAAGCGCCACCCCGCGACTAACGCCTGAGGGATTTTCTACTTTGATTTTGTAAACCGCTGAGTGGTATTTGAATTCGACGGAATAGGCGGGCCAGTTTCGCGGAATACAAGGGTCGATCGAAAGCGTCATCCCGCGGAGACGGAATCCAAGAATCCATTCGAGGCCTGCACTATAAAGCCAGCCGGCCGAACCCGTGTACCATGTCCAGCCGCCACGCCCCACATGTGGCGGCTCCGCATAAATATCCCCGGCTACCACATACGGCTCAACCTTGTATTTCTGCACCCCCGCGCGCGAGCTCGTGTGAGAAATCGGGCTGATAATGCGAAAAAGCTCGGCGGCTTTGTCGCCATCATTCAATGCTGCGAATGCGATTAACATCCACGTCGCCGCATGACTGTACTGTCCACCATTTTCTCGAATCCCCGGCAAATACCCCTTGATATAGCCGGGGTCATGCTCCGTACGATTGAAAGGCGGCGTCAGGAGAAGTATCACGCCGTCATTCGCTCGGACCAGTTGCTTGTCAGCTGCTGCCATTGCACGCGCCCCACGCCCCGGTTCAGCAGCTCCGCTTATGATTCCCCAGCTCTGCGCGATCGAATCGATTCGACACTCCGTATTCTGCGCGGAGCCAAGTGGCGTTCCATCGTCGAAATAGGCTCGCCGGTACCAGTCACCGTCCCATCCTTCGCGTTCGAGCGCTGCTTTCAACGCACTCACGTGCAGCCGCCACGCTTCTGCACGCTTGCCCTCCCCGCGCGCATCCGCGATCTTGGCAAACTCCCAAAGAACCGTATGCAGGAACCAGCCAAGCCACACACTTTCGCCTTTTCCGTCTTGACCAACGCGGTTCATGCCATCGTTCCAATCGCCGGTACCCATCAATGGCAGGCCGTGCACTCCAACAGCGAGTCTTAGATCCAGCGCGCGCGCGCAGTGTTCGAAGAGAGTGGCACGGGTCTCTGAGATTCGGGGTTCGAAGTAGGATTCCTTCTGACCCTCTGCCAAAGTGTCCCCTTCAAGAAAGGGAATCACTTCTTCGAGAATGGCCATATCGCCAGTCGTCTCGATGAACTGGATAACCGCGTAAGGAAGCCAAAGCAAATCGTCGGACATGCGCGTGCGAATTCCGCGGCCCGAAGGCGGGTGCCACCAGTGCTGGACGTCGCCTTCAACAAACTGCCGCGCTGCCGCGCGTAGCAAATGCTCGCGCGCCACACTTCGTTTCGCTACGCTCAGAGCGATCACATCCTGAAGCTGATCGCGAAAACCGTACGCGCCGCTCAATTGATAAAACGCCGCCCGCCCCCACACGCGGCAACTCAGTGTCTGGTAAAGCAGCCACCGATTCAGCATCAGGTCCATGCCCGAGTCGGGTGTCGCCACCTGGACGGTTCCCAGAAGATCGTCCCAGCGGCGCTTAACATCATTTAAGACCTGGTCAAAGTCGGCACCCCGAGAGCGTTTGATCAAATCGCGCGCCTGTTCTATGTTTTCAGCTTCGCCTAGCAAGAAAACAAATTCTGCGCGCCCCCCAGGCTTCAATTCAACGATGGTTTGAAGCGCAGCACAGGGATCAAGTCCAGCGCCAACCCTTTGGGAAAATGATCCGCTTCGCTCGAGCGCGGCGGGCCGGTCCGGCCCGCCATTCCGCCCGAGGAATTCCGAGCGGTCTCCTGTATAGGAAGTCTGCCGCCCGCAGAGGTCCGCAAATGCGATGCGGCCTCCGAATTCGCCCGCCCAGGCACTGCGTGCAATCAGTGCGCCCGTCGACGCATCAATTTCGGTGATGATGTAGGGCGCTGTGGCATTGCGTGAGCTTCCGAGCACCCACTCGGCATAAGAGGTCACCGAAAGACGCCGCGCACGGCCTGAAGTATTTTGCAAGGTAAGGCGCGAGATTTTGATCGGATCATCGGGAGGAACAAATTGCACCAACTCGTGCGCGACGCCATGTGATTCATGCTGGAAACGCGTATAACCCTGCCCATGCCGCGCCACGTATGTGCCCGTATCGTCGCGAATCGGCAGCGCCGTCGGGCACCAAACCTCGCCCGTGTTTTCGTCGCGGATGTAAATCGCTTCGCCCGGCGGGTCGATAACGTGATCGTTGGACCACGGCGTGAGCTGATTTTCGTGGCTGTTGACCGCCCACGTAAATCCGGCGCCCGACTCTGATGCGAGAAATCCGAACGTGGGATTCGCGATGACGTTGATCCACGGCTCGGGCGTTCGCAACGCCGCATCGAGTACCGTGACATACTCGCGCCCATCTTCGCTGAAGCCGCCGAATCCATTGAAAAACTGCAGCCGCTCGCGGGGCGCAGGAGTCTCCGCGTACTTGCTGGGACGGTTGATCCTGGCCGGCGAAAGAAGACCCGCTTCGCGCGCTTGCACTCTCGAAATCTGCTCAGCGAGCGTGCCGCGCCGGCTGAGCAGCACCACGCGCGCAATCACTTGCAGCTGCGCGCGCGCCGCCCCAGTCAGCAAGTCGCCGCGCAATAAAAAAATCTTCCCGCTTGCTGAACTCGTGTCAGGCGAAAGCCTTAACTGGCTCCCACGCACGAGAGCCTCGAGTGAGCCTTGTAATTCCTGAACGTACGACGCGGCCCTTTCATTAATTATCACCACGTCGGCCGACAGTTGCTTCATGCGCCAGTATTCGTGCGCCCGCAACAATTGCCGTATGAGATCAAAATCGTCCGTATCGTCGATGCGCGCCAGCACGATCGGCAGGTCCCCTGAGATTCCTTGCGCCCACAATGTGGACCTTCCCAGAGAAGTCGCGCTCAATACATCTGGAGGCGGTCGCAGTGACGCATCGGAGTAAAGCACGGCGTTCGCGAGCCTTTGGAAAAGATGGGCTTCGTCCGGGCTGATTCCCAGGTGCTGAAGCTGCACTTGGGCTTGCGTCCAGGCTAGTGTTCGAGATCGTTCGTAGGTCCTGGGGTCGCGATGTTTATCCGCCAGCTCCAGGACCTCTTCGCGTGTGGAGGCAACGACCGTCGAGTAGATAACGTGCGCGGTCTTGCCCGGCGGAATATGCACGCTGATCCTGAGCGACATCGCTGGATCGAGCACGGGACCAGCCGTATTCGAAAGTGGCCGGCCGTCCACAACCGAAATCGGATCTCTTGAACTCCGCGTACGGCCAAGAAATTTTGCGCGGTCGGTCTCATACTGCAATTCGCCGGCCGTCTCACCTTCCGACGCAACCACATGCGCCAACCATACGGATGGGTCATCATCGGAGCGCTTGCGCCGCGTGGCGACGATCGCTGCCACATCGGAGACAAACTCCGTTTCCACGAAAAGGTTCGCAAATGCTGGGTGCGCCACGTCTGCAGCCTGCGCGGTAAGCGACAACTCCGCAAATGAAGTCACCTGAATGTCGCGCGTACGCACACCCAGATTCGTGATGGACACCCGGCGGACTTCGGCATCGTCTTCCGACGATACGACCACTTCAAGGGCCGTACTTAGAGCTCGGTCGCGTCGCTTGATCTCAGCGTGATCTTCATAGAAAACCGCTTCGTAAGAATCAGGTTCCACACCGCATGGTTGATAGCCTGCGGACCACACGGCGCCGGTCTGCTCATCGCGAAGAAAAATGTACGTTCCCCAGCAATCGCGCGTCAGGTCCTCTCGCCAGCGAGTAATCGCAATATCGCGCCAGCGGCTGTATCCCGACCCGGCCGCTGTGAGCATCACCGCGTAACGGCCATTTGAAAGTAGTTGCGTCCTCGGAGTCGCATCATGCGGTGTGCGGAATCGCCGCACCACGGGCGGAATCAGTTCGCGAACCTGTGCCGTTGCCGAAACCTCTTCAGCACGCGGCCGCGCCACGAGCACGTCACGCGGCGTCCGCTCTTGCAGCAATAGTTCCGTGGCCTGCACGATCGGCTCGAAATGGAAGCGGCTGCGCATCACCCCTTCCCGCAGAGCATTCGCATAAGCCACCAACGACATTCCCTGATGGTGCGCCATGAAAGCGCGCACCACGCCGACGTCCTTCCCCTCCGGCAGCCGGCTACTCGTATAGTCGAGCGCTTCATAGAAGCCATAAGCGCCGAGCCCACCGGCACGGGCAAGAACCTCAAGGTTCTCCACAGCCGCGTTAGGTTCAACCATCGCCGCGAGAGCGGTCGCGTACGGCGCGATCACGAGATCTTGGCTCAGACCGCGCTTAAGTCCCAGCCCAGGTACTCCAAAACTCGAATACTGATACGTGAAGTCGATATCGCGCGCGTAGTAGGCGGATTCCGATACCCCCCACGGAACCCCGCGCTCCGCACCATATTCGATCTGGCGAAACACCACATGCGCATCCGTCTGGCTGAGAATGCTTTCAGCCGGCGATCGCATCACCAACCCTGGCATCAAGTACTCAAACATCGAGCCGGACCACGAAACGAGCGCGGAACCGCGTCCCACCGGCGTCAGGGCGCGGCCAAGATGAAACCAATGCGACGAAGGCACGTCGCCTTTCGCAATAGCGATAAAGCTCGCCAAGCGAGCCTCTGAAGCGAGCAAATCGTAGCAACTGGCGTCCGGGCTTCCTTCGCCCGCTCGATATCCGATGGAAAAAAGTTTTCGCGATGGATCAAAGAGAAAACTGAAATCCATTTCGTCGAAGAATCGCTTGCACAGCGCAGCGATATCTTGCAGCCGCTGGCAAAGTTCTGCGGACTCATTAGAAGATTCCTCGAAGACGTCAACCAGTGCGTCAATCCGGCCCAACACATTCGAATTTTTGTCCGGGTCGGACTCCATTCTCATGCGAAGCGCAGCAAGTTCGCGAACGGATGCTTGAAATCTCTCTGGCGCCGTCTCCAGCGTTGGAAGAACCGTGAAGAATGGCTCGATCGCCGCCCATATCGGCGCATCATCCTGAAACCGGTGCGCCATCGCTACAATTTCCCTCGCCTCCAGCCGCAGCCAGGGAATCACAATCCTCGCATCCCGATAATGGCTCTCAATGGACGCTAATATAGCCGCTGCCCACGTTCGTAAATCCGCATCAGTTGGATCGCCGCGTTCTTGCACCAGCGTCTGCGCAATATCCGCGAGGTTGCGCGCCTGCTCGCGCAAGTCAACGAGGCGGGCCGCCCAGTCCCGCGCGTCAATGGGAGGCTGGCCCAGAAGGGGTGCCAGGGCATCGACCGCGTTGGCGAGGTGCCTCTGCGTGACTGTCTGCGTGCGGCGAATATCCGTGCTCTTCGACAGCGCTTCTCGCAAGAGAACAAGCGAATCGTTCAATCCTTCCAGAAACCGCGCCTGAGATGAGGAACTCCGGATCAATTCGCGGCACCCGTTGCCGAGCGCCAGCAGATGCCCGGCAATGTTTCCGCTGTCAACAGTCGAAACATATTTGGGATCAAGCGGACGGAGATCCCGTGTATCGTACCAATTGTAAAAGTGGCCGCGAAATCGCTCCATCTCGCCCATCGTCTGGAGCGTTGCTTCCCATCGGTCCACAGAATCGCGTGCGCCAATCCAGCCAAAATCGCATGCGGCAAGCGTGGAGAGAAGATATAGGCCCACGTTCGTGGGCGAAGTACGGTGAGCCACCACGGCCCTGGGATCCTCTTGAAAATTGTCCGGCGGAAGAACATGGTCGGCCGCTGAAACGAACGTCTCGAAGAATCGCCACGTTCTGCGTGAAATGGCCCGGAGCGTTTGCACCCCAATTTCGGAGAGCCCTTCTAATCGAGGCGGCTTCGGGGGAAGGCTGATCCACCAGGCCACGGCTGGCGCGGCAGCCCACACAATTATGAACGGAAGTGCTGCGGAAAGCGCCGAGCGGTGCGCCAGTTCGACGATCGTGAAAGCTCCCGCGGCCAGGATCACGCTGCCCTTCATCCGCCCGAAAATTGCTTGGAGATTCAAATCCACTGCGCGCTTGGCGTGAGCGGCCGTCACCCATTCCAGAAGGTGTTTTCGGGTGATGAACAAGCGGCCAAGGGTACGGCCAATCGCGTCCAACATAAGCCAGGTCTGATAAGCGAGAAAGATGATCGTCAAAGCGGTTTGAGCGGAGCCTAGCAGGAAATCGGAGACAACATCGCGAAAATGGCTGCGTTTCGAGATTCCACTCAGACGCGTGTTTAGCCCCGTCAAAAACGGGATGAAAGCGGGAATTGAGATCGTCGCCAGGATGAATGCAGTCCAGATCCAGGGCGAGACTTCAGGAATCAGCCAGCCTGCGAGGAGCGTCAGAAACATCGCAGGCGCCGAAAGCGTGCGCCGCAGATTGTCGATCATCTTCCAGCGGCCTAGGGCGGGAATGCGCACCTTGGCGCTCTTTTCCGCGGCCGCATTGCGAAGTCCGAGAATCCAAGGCAGCAACTGCCAGTCGCCACGCGCCCAGCGTTGGTGCCGGGCCGCGAATGCCTCATAGTGCGACGGAAATTCGTCAAAAAGTTCTATATCCGTCGCCAGCGCGGTCCTTGCAAAAATGCCTTCGAAAAGATCGTGGCTCAAGAGAGTGTTGTCGCGCACTTTCCCGGCCAGTGCCGCTTCGAACGCATCAATGTCGTAAATTCCTTTGCCGGTGTAGGAACCCTCTCGAAAAAGATCCTGATATACGTCCGAAACAGCGGATGCATAGGGATCAATACCGCTTGGTCCTGAAAAAACTCTCTGGAAAAGTGACCCTTCTCGTTTCGTCGGCAGCGAAGGAGTAATTCGCGGCTGCACGAGCCCGTAACCATCTATCACCCTTCCATCGGCCGGGCTGAACTGCGGGCGGTTCAATGCATGGGCCATCGTGCCAACCAAACGCGCCACGGCCCCGCGAGGCAGCCGCGTGTCGGCGTCCAGCGTAATCACGTAACGAACACCGGGCACCATCTCGGGTGCCTGCCCGCCGGCCGCTATGAAAGACGTCACAGTAGAACCGCGCAAGAATTGGTTCAGCTCATGCAGTTTTCCGCGTTTCCGCTCCCACCCCATCCATTTCTGCTCGATCTCGTTCCAAAGGCGCTTGCGATGAAACAGGAGAAAGCGTTTGCCTCCGCCCTCCACTGGACCATACCGCTGGTTCAGCGCTGAGATTCCCTCGTACGCAGCCATCAGCAGCTCTTCATCTCCCGGTTCCGTCTCGGTGGGAGAATCGGCCCAATCGGACAGCAGCGCAAATCGAAGATCGCCATCCGGATTCGCCAGATAGTGAATCTCCAATCGCTCTACCTGTTCTTTTAGGAATTCCTGCGAGGACAGGAGTGTTGGCACCGCCACGACCGTACGAAAATCAGCCGGAACTCCAGCACGAAATTCCATGCGCGGGAGAGCGCGAGGGCCCAGTAAATCCGTGACAATCCGGTTAATAAGGGCGATTGCCAAATCCGAAGCCGGAACTATTGCCAGCAGACAAAACAGCACAAGATATTTTGTGCTTAGGCCTGATTCTTGAGCGTGAATCGCAGGAATGGCCGCGATAATTGCTGTCAACAGGGCGATAGTGCTCAGGTAACCCGGAACAGCCCCTCGCACGTAAAGGCGTAAAACCCAGCGTCTCCATGGCAGCTTGAAATTTAGCTCTCGTTCGAACGGCAAGCGGCCGTGCGAAATGAGATAAAACCCTGGATCGGATTTTTTCTGATCGCCGTGCTGGCCATTGTGCTGCGCCTCCGCGCTTCCCGTTTTCGCCCGTTGCACGGCGCGGCCAGCCACTTCAATCTCCGAAAAGCGCGATCCGCGCGACAGGTCTTCAATCGCGTGGCGGTACTGGTCCCGCGTTTCAAAATCCATCCCGCCAAAATTGCTTCCTTCTCGCAGAATTTCATCCACGATGCTGACGCTTTCAAAAAATGTCTGCCAATCGAATGCCGAAGTGAGCCGCATGCTCGTGATGATGTTGCGGACCGTCACGCTCATCGCGGCCTGTTCTTGGTGTTCTGCACGAACCACTTCGTCAGCCGAAGAGCCTTGGGCGGAAAGGCGCTCGTCGAGCCACAGCAAAATCGGTCCAACCCGCGGGTCAAGGTCGCGCAACCGCTGGACAAGCTGCACCGCGAAGGCTCGATCCAAAGGCTTGCTTTCGAGGCTTCGCAACACAGCCGCGGGCGCTATCGGCGCAGGCGCGCCGGTGCCTAGAAGGCTGTCCGCAATCCGGTCCGCTTCCTCACGCGCGGCCCGGCTCCTCACGATTCGTTCCGAAACTCTGCGCAGATTCTCTACCAGCACCACCCGTAAAGTGATCGCCACCGCCCAAAGCTCCCCGATCGTGAGCGGTTGAGTTCGCTGGTACGCCGCAATAAATCGCCGCAAAATTTCGGGATCGAATCGACTGTCGGTATGAGCCACATACGCCCACGCGACCCCATACACGCGCGGATAGCCTTCTAGATGGCCGGCGGAGAGTTTGGGAAGTTTTCGATAATATCCGGGAGGCAAATCGTCGCGTATTTCGCGTAGTTGCTCTTCGACGATGTAGAAATTGTCAACCAGCCATTCCGCGGCCGGAGTGATGGTTTGCTCGCGGGAAATCGCTCTGGCGGTCGCCTGGTAATATTCAAGCAGAACGCGGCCGTTCTCTAGTACGCGCGGAAGCAAGAGACGGCCTTCGCCCGCGGTTTCCGTTACTGTCTGAGCAGCCGCCAGCGACTCGGCATGCTGCTCCAGTCGTTCCACGCTGAACAGTTCGGCGCGGATCGGTTCCTCGTGCTCAGGAAACACTACTAGCGGCGGCTGAGACATGATTCCTTCTTACTACAAATTACTTCTGTGCAAGAGAAAGAGCTAGTGCGTACGTGAGAATTGGCGAAGGTAATCGTGTACCGGAAAAAGAGCACAGCAGCCGGCGCACACTCTCGCCACTTATCGGAGCGCTGGCGCTCTCTATTTTTGATCCTCGCGGTGAACGAGACGGCAAATTACAAGGAAGAACTGTTGATCACGGCCGGAAGATCTCCGCCTTACCAAGCCTGGGGAATGCGTCGAACGCATTGGTTACCCGACGCGCGAATCATGCAGGCGCCTTATCCCGCCTTGCGCAAATCCGGTCGCACCATCGGTGCTGAATCCTGGGCTCCTGCTCCCCGAACGGACGGGCCGCGTTTCGAAAGCGTCGCTCGCAGAATTCGCTCCAAGTCCACCCTACGATATGGGTGGCAAAGAAAATCGAAGGCTCGCAATTTCAATGCCGCCAGATATTCCCGATATTCTTCGGGACAAGACGGCGAGCACACTACGATAGCCGGAATCTCGGCCGGCGGCCGCTTGAGATGCCTTACTACATCCCGGTAGGTCCCGTCGATCAGCCAGAAGCCACAGAAGCACGCGTCCACGCTTTCTCTGGAGAGTGCCGATCGGACCTCATCCACGCCACGCGCCCAAATCGTCTTCAGCTTATACTCGTGAAGAAGCTCGCGCATATTGGCACTAATTGCCGGTTCCGCGGTCGCTACCAATACCGTCAGATGAGCCAGAGATGGTTCCACCATCTCGGCTGTTTCGCGCCGCGACACACCATTCGCACTGCCATTCGCGGCTCTTACCTGATTCATAGCAACTGCCTTTCTGTTGGGACGAGAAGAAGGATGAAAATCGGCCCAGCCCTCCAACCTTGATTTTCACAAGGTCACCGAATCTCATCCTCCTTCCGTACCGTCATTATCCTGGAATCAATTTCCATTAACAATACGGACTTGGCGTTAGGAAAATTAGGAACTTCCTGTAGCGAGTCCTAAGGGCGAACTTTGAAGAGTTGCACACACTCAAATACGCCATCTCATCTGAAGGTTGGTGTGTGAATTTAATCTTTGCCCGTCAGCGCAGCAGGGGTCAATTAAGCTTCGACAATCTGATTTCGCACAGCGTAGCGGACCAGTTCGCTCACCGTGTGCAGCTGAAGCTTGCGCATGATATTGGCGCGGTGCGTTTCGGCTGTTTTTACGCTGATACAAAGCGACGATGCCACTTCCTTGCTGCTCTTTCCCTCTGCGAGCAGTTGGACAATTTCCCGCTCCCGCGAAGTTAGCCGGTCCCGCAATGACGTCGGAAGTTCCGAGCGCATCCGGCCTTCCTTGAAATTCGTCAGCATTACTTCGGTTGCCCGCGGGGTCAAAAACGGTTTGTGATTCGCCAGTGTTTCCACCGCAATGATCAAATCTCGATCAGAGTCGGACTTTACGATGTAACCGCGAACCCCGGCCTCCAAAATATCTCGGATCAGCTGGTCGGAGTAATGTACAGACAAAATTAGTATCTCCGTGCTTGGTGACTCTTTGCGAATCCTGCGCGCTGCATCCACGCCGTTCAGATCGGGCATGCTGATATCCAGAATCGCGATATCCGGCTTCAATTCCTGCGCCTTGGTCACGGCTTCCCGCCCTGTGTGCGCCTCTCCACAGATTTCCCATCCCGGATGCGATTGCAACATGCCTTTAATGCCGCGCCGCATAAGATCGTGGTCGTCGGCGATTAAGATTCGGAGAGCTTTGATCATTGTTTGCTCCTACAGCAAGATTCCCTGTTAAATTGTACAAGAGGCCGGCGATCAGGTTGAGCAAGCGAGTAATTTCTAAGAACAATGCCCGCGCTAAACTGCCAAGAACCCCATACGTACCTTAGTTCGCTTCCGGCGCACGGCCTATCGGAAGCATCCCTTAGTACTCCTAGGTAAAACCCTGTAATTTTGACAGAATTTAAGCCACTTACGGTTACCCAGGGATTTGTAACAGGCTTATTCCACGGGCAGGCTCGAGACAATCGTCGTTCCGTCGGGCCGAGACCTCACCTGCAGCCAGCCACCCAGCTGCCTGATTCGCTCCCTCATTCCTCGAATGCCTACGCCCAGCTGCCCTCCTCCACTGCTGTTCAGCGCTGCCAAGACGTGATCCGGGATTCCCTTGCCGTTGTCTGCCACTTCCAAACGGACCATGCCCGGTTGCCGGCTGATTCGGACACTGGCCGTGTCGCTTCCTGAGTGGCGAAATATGTTCGTCAAGCTCTCCTGTACAACTCGGAAGAGAGTTCTTTCCACGATTTCCGGGAGCCGTTCTTGGCCGATTGAAATTTCAAAATCGACTTTCACCTTGCTGCGTTGCGTGAAACCATCGATGTACCACTCCAACGCAGACCTCAGCCCCGCGTGATCGAGCGTCGGAGGATACAATAGATACGACAGCGTGCGAGTTTCGTCGGAAGCTTTCTGCGATAGATCGATCGCTTCACGCAGCATTTCTGCGGCGGTTGAGTCGATTTCTGCAATCCTTGCGCTGACCGCCGAAAGATGAATCACCAGCGCAGCCAGGCTCTGCCCGGTGCTGTCGTGCAGCTCCCGCGCAATGCGCCGGCGTTCCTCATCTTGCAGTTGGAGCAATCGGCCGGAAAGATTGCGCAGCGCCTCTTCGGCATCCTTGCGCGAAGTGATATCTCTGTTAATTTCGAGGACGCCGATCGTCCGTCCTTTCTGATCGTGCTGCAACACCTGGCGGCTGGCTACTTGGATCCGCCTGCCATCCTTCCTGAGGTGAACCAACTCGCCTTCCCAGCATCCTCGACTGAACAGTTTTTCCTGCCACTGCTCGAATGGTTCGGCAAATTCGGTGCTCAGAAATTGGTGCGAGATGTTCCCGCAGGCTTCCGCAGCGGACCAGCCGTAAGTCTCCTGCGCCCCGCGATTCCAGAATAGGATTACGCTATTTACATCGCGAACCATGATCGCGTCGTGGGCGAGTTGCAATAGTTCCGTCTGGTTTCTTAGATCCTCGATTGTGCGGCGCTCTTCCGTTCGATCGTCGATGGCAAGAAGTATCCATCGCCCCGAGTTGTCCTGGCTCGCCACTTGCCGGGCATTCAAAACAAGAAACCTCAGTCCCGCCCCTGGAAAATCGCGGCTGATCTCATAATTTCTCAATTCGGTTTTTTGTCGAACAACGTTCCTGAGCGACGACAGCAGCTCGGATAGGTTGCATTCCCCGCCGCTGAATTCGCTTAACAGGCGGTTTTCGATCTCGTGGCGCGTAACTCCGAATGTCTCCAGGAAGGCTCGATTTGCGGAAATGATTCGCAAGTCCTCATCGAGAATTAGAACGGACTCCCGAATTGTTTCGGCCATCGTCTCCGCATAATCTCTGGATTCGATGGCCTTCACGTTTCGTTCACCGGTGTTCATCAGGATTGACGGCAGGCAGCCGCCTCCCAAGTCGACGGAATAGCTCCGGATGAGGATACGTGCCTGCGGAGGAATTAGCTAGCGGGACAGTAATCTCTAGCGAGCTTCCGATAGGTTCTTGCCGCCGAAGAACGGCTTGTGTTGCCCAATCGCCTCTAACGCGGTCACAAGCCAATTCGCCTGGGACTTCAATAAGTAGCCGCTGGCTCCCGCGTTTCGAGCCTCGCGGATAATCTGAGAGGATTCGTGCTGCGTGAATATCAATATTTCAGCGCTCGGGATGGCCTTCTTGATTTCCGGGGTGGCCGCCAACCCGTTGAGTTCCGGTAGTGTTACATCCATAATCACCACATCCGGCTTCAGCTCCTTCGCTTTGCCGATAGCCTCGGCTCCGTCGGCCGCCTCGCCAACTACCACCCACCCCCCACGCGTCCGCAACAGCCTTCCCAGTGCCGTTCGCACCGCTTTTTCGTCGTCGACAATTAAAATCCGCAAACTAGCCATCATCTTCTTTTCCACGCTATTTGATTCTATTCTCCCTGATCCTGCGGTTCTGCAACCTGTTTCCCGTATTTTTCCATCCGCCACGATGTAGTTACTCTCGGATTAGCGCGAACTTTCATCCCCGGGGCCTGCGGCTTCCCATCCTAAGCTACTTGAACGGAAGGCGTTGCGAGAAACCACGCCAACGCGCGCCATCCGTTCGACCTAATTCTCTAGCCGAATCCGTTAACTAAACTAACTACAGTCTGCCTATAAGAAAAACGTCAAAAGCATGAATATAACGAAACCAATTTCGCCACTAAGAAAATGAACAAAGAAGGGCACCCTTCCATCTGCGCCCTGGGGAGAAGGATGCCTATTCGATCCTTCGCCCCCTGCACCGAGAATTAGCGATTCGACCCCGCCTTGGCGGCCCGCTGCTTCGGTTTCATCTCGTCCGTCTTCTCAGCAACTCCGCCTTGATATGCCTCGGAATTGATCTGCTTCGAAAGATCGGTCAGCTTCTGATCGGTCTCTTTTTCTTCTTCGAGCGTCTGTTCGAGCAGCGACGCTGCGTCGCTCTCGCCCATCAGCTCCGCATAGGCATGAACAGCCCCGTATGCCGCGATTTCATAGTGCTCCACTCTCTGCGCGGCGGAAATGATCGCTGCATCCATCACGGCTCCTTGGTAGTCTTCCGACATCACTTCGGCACCCTCCGCCACGATCCCTTCCATGCCTTTGCACTTCTTGCCTTTTACCGGCTCGCCCAATCCACTGAAAATCTTTTCAATGCGGGTGGCATGCTCTTTCGTTTGCTCGAGATGTTCTTCGAAGCCCTTTCGCAGCTCCTCTGAAGTGGCAGCCTTCGCCATTTTCGGTAATGCCTTAATCAACTGCTGCTCCGCGCTGTACAGATCGCGCAGTTCATCCACAAAAACCGACTTCAAATTGGTTTCCACCATGACAAAACTCCTGAAGGGTTGTCCCTGAGATTTTGAATGCAGCGCCAGACTAGCGCAGCGCGTAACCTCAACCATCAAGCAATTCCTGTAACCACTAGACACAGTTGCCTTAGCCATCCTTCAAGCACGGCGTGAAGGCACTCTGAGCCCGTAAAGCCTCGACGCGCCACCGGAATTTTCCAGACTCCAATTTCGAGAAGCTGAAGATACGGCTCATCGTTATCCTACTTACACGGTGCGCTGTATTCCGCCGCAGCACCTTTCTATGCATTATCAAGACGCTGTCATCTAACTCCAGGAGAGCAAAATGAACTGGGACCAAATTCAAGGCAAGTGGAAGCAATCAACCGGCAAGATCAAGGAGAAGTGGGGAAAGCTCACCGAAGACGATCTCACCACCATCAACGGCAAGAGAGAACAACTCGTGGGCAAGATTCAAGAGCGGTACGGAATCGCCAAAGACGCTGCCGAAAAGCAGGTGGACGAATTCACCAGTTCTTACCGGCTGGACGATGCGGCGAAAAGCGCCAAGAGTTCGCGCTGATCGGGAAAGAGAACTGTTTCTGAAAAATCAGGCACAAGGAGAAGCGGGATGGCACGATACGGCAAAGCAGCGGCCAAGAGCGTTGAGAGCGCCATGCACCGCGAAAAGCGGGGAACTCTCCGATCTGGAAAGGGCGGCAGAGGCGGTAAGGTAACCAGCCGCAAACAGGCGATCGCGATCGGACTTTCGGAAGCTCGCAAGAAGGGCGCCAAGGTTCCGCGGAAGAAGTCCTCGTCCTAATCGCCTTTCGTGGCATAAAAAAAAGGGCGAGGCTGCGATCGGCAGACCCCGCCCGTTTTCTATTCTTTATCTCTAACTAGTGCTTTTCCTTCGGGGCTGACTCTTGGTGCCCTGATGTTTGATGGGACGGCTGCTGTCGTTGCTGCATTTGCTGCTGCTGCTGAACGTGCCGTTGTTGCATTTGTTGTGTCTGTTGAGTGTGCTTCTGTTCAAGTTGCTGATTTCTCGCCTCGTTGGCGTTCTGCCTTGTGTATTGTTGATGTTCCTTATCTTGTCTTTGTTGAAGCTTCTGCCGCTCTAGATCCTGCTTTCTGGCCATATCTTCCTGCTGTTTCTGATATTTCTGATCTAATTTTGTGTTCCCTGTATTGGGAGCTGCCGGACGTTCGTAGGCAGGCAGGTCTTTTGGATGCACTGGGTTGTTGTTCCCATGCCCACCTTCAGCCCGCGTGGTTTCTCTTCCCGGCGCCGCTTCATGCCCGCTAAATTCTCCCGCTCGTGGAGTCGCTGTCACAGGCGGCTTTCCGTGATTCACAGAATTCTTGAACTCGCGATTTGAGCGAGCCGCCTCCTGGTGACGGATCTGATTCTGGTCGGGACCTATATGCCGCTCGTGCTCGGCAGCCTCTTCCTCACGCGTTGGCCGCGCCTCGATTCCACCTCTGCCGCCGTTGTAGCTCACTCGAACGTTTTCTCTTACGTTGACTCTTTCCTCGTACACGTTGCGAATTTCTGTCCGGTTCACGTGCCACACGGCGGTGTTATAGAAGAAGTGTCCTCCCTCCCAGCGCCCGCCGGAAAAACCGTGGCCGAGATAGCCGAACCCATAATTAATTCCACCGTAGAAGCCCACCACCGGTCCCCAGTACCCTGCGTGGAAAATAAAAGCAGAACCGGCCCAGCCCCAGTACGGAGGAGTCCAGAAGTAACCCACTTCCGGCGCCAGCACCCACGTGCCAGGCACCCAGTAGTAATCGTCGCCGTCCCAAGCCCAGTAGCCGGGCGTCCAGATATAGCCATCCCCTGGACAGATTGGCTGCTCGTACACGGGCAATTCGGGAGGTGCAAACCCGACGGAAATAACGACTTGCGCAGAAGCCGCACCGGCCATGAATAGCACCGGCATGCCCAAAAGCAAAAAGCAAAGGGCAAGACGAAGATAACGCATCAGTCCTCCTCTCGAGCTGGATTCAACCGGTGGCCGTAACGCAATGTACTGTGATTGCGTCGGTTGATGCTTTCACGGAGAATGAATTCTCGATGAAGCTGACACCCCTGCAACGCAGGCTGCATCAAGGTCGTGTTACCCCAAATTCTACTGATTTCGGTATTACCGCAGCTCTACCGTCAAG
>Ga0306926_10000359_pt1 | contig 41014 bp, 32 predicted proteins | sample flu12Cox44000178_FD_203759 | JGI IMG/M metagenome (GOLD analysis project Ga0306926, IMG submission 203759) | Lab enrichment of tropical soil microbial communities from Luquillo Experimental Forest, Puerto Rico - flux8day.12C.oxic.44.000.178 (v2)... | ecosystem: Environmental > Terrestrial >... | reverse complement strand
CAGCTTGAACTCCAGCGTGTACCTGCCTCGTTTTCCGTTCCTCATCCACGTTCCCTCTCCGCTATTAAAGCAGTTTGCTAAGGGATACGTTTTGTAGGGGCAAGCTCAGGCGGGCGCCAAAAGTCATCCGGCGACATACAGCTTTCCTACTGAGCCAGAACAAAATGGGTCTGACAATTGCACGATGGTATCGTCGATACTTTCGTATCGACGGCATTGGCAAAGTCAACCGCAAGGGACAAATCGACACAATGATGGTCGCGATCAGGATGAGGTCGAGCCAACTGATTACCGCGTCTTGGCAGAACATCTTTGCTTCTTCTTGAAGTTGTTTAGAATCAGAGTCTTCTTGGCGACTCATAATCCCTGGTGGGGGGTTCGAATCCCTCCGAGCCCACCAAAAAGGCTGCTAACAACTAAAGAGAACCAACCGCCCGCTTTCGCGGGCGTTTGCCTTTTGCAAGCTTCTGGATGTGTGCTCGTGATGCTGAAGGACCCTTTTTGCTTTCACCTGAATTAGTACTGCTCTTCCAACCTCCGAGATTTAGCGCTGCTTCCAGGCAAGAAGCGCGAAGTTGGTCCGCGTGCGAGCGGTCGACTAATGTTCTCGCCACTACCATCCCGCCGATGCTAAGGGCGGCAATTGCCTGGGCTACCTCGCGGCGCGGCCGCTTCTTCTCTAACAGACTCCGCTCCAGCACACTAACCATCGCTCGAAACACCGTCTCGAACGCAGTTCTCGCCGCGACACCACTGCGTGCGACGTCCGTCGGCAAGGCAACCATGGGACACGAATTCTCCACGTCCTCATAATGTTGCCGCGACAGGTATGCCCTCACGACTTGCGCACCAACATCGGTTGATGACAGGTCCACGTGCACGCCTTCCCAGCAGTTCTTCCATCCCGGGTCGGTGAAGAAGCAATTCAACACTTCCGCATACAAGTCGCTCTTGCTGTCGAAGTACGAATAGAAGCCGCCATGCGTGAGTCCCGCCCCAGCCATGATTTGCTCGATCGATACATTCTCAAACCCATGTCGATTGAAGAGCCTCCGTGCGCTGTCAATGATGTTCTTCTTTGTCGCAATACGATGTGCTCCGGAGTAGGGCATGTAATTCCTCCAAGGCAAACCCACGAATACGGGCAGGAAAATTGCCACGCGAAAAATATTATATTGATCATATTTTGTTTAGGTGTTGTGATTCCCTCGCCGACAAAGATCCCACAAACTCTTCTCGGCGACATCAGTCTCAGAGGAATCCGTGAATACCTTCGACAACTTACCGGTTCCAGAATGTTCTTCCAATCGACGGCAATGGTTGGTTGGCGTCGCTGCCGCAATTGGCGGCCTTGCCGTTGGCTCAAGCTATTCCTGGGCCGAGACCGGCAACGGCCTCTCACATAACGCAGACGCTATTCATCAGGAAACAGTGTTCAAGGCGAAGCCGCAGCGCATCTATGACGCTCTCACCGACGCACAGCAGTTCCAGAAAGTCCAACTGCTCAGCGGGACGATAGAAGGCATCGACCTCCGGGCCCATCCTGCACAGATCAGCCGGGAACCCGGCGGCTCATTCAGCCTCTTTGGAGACTATATCGTCGGACGGCAGCTCGAGCTCGTGCCCAATCAACGAATTGTCCAGGCATGGCGTGAGGTCAGTTGGGAACCCGGAATCTTTTCTATCGCGCGCTTTGAATTGAAAGAACAGGGACCCGAAACAAAGCTGATTTTTGACCACACCGGCTTTCCCGCCGGTAATGGCGAGCACTTGGCAGTCGGATGGAAGGCCCACTACTGGGAGCCTCTGGAGAAGTATCTGAGCTAGCGGCGACAGTTGGGTGCCCCAGACACGATCGACGATCCACGTTTGCGCTCACTCCTTTTGGCTCTTTCATGGCCCGATTCTAGCGCCCACACGCGCTATTCAGGAGCGTCTGCCTCAAGTTGTGTATCATCAGAATCTATTTCTATATTCGCCAATATTGTCTTCGGCTTCAATGTGAGGAGGATTCATCAGTCGCTAATCGTGTGCCGCCTCAGTTGGAAATGGAGAAAGCGTTCGTCCCCTAAGATAACGGTCGGAGTTGCAGTCTGGCTACTCCAGCGAGACTGTTCGAGGGAAGTTGCCTCAATAGATCAACGCTTCCGCTTTGAGCAACCCGCGATTGGAAAACGCACTATTGGCAGCCGGTGAAGGTCAGGGTTGAAGCTGTCGTTGTTCCCCCCGCCGTCACTGACAAAGGAGTGCCACCCGATGTGGAACTGGTCTGCACGTCAGAAGGAGAACAGTCAGGGAGACCGCCGCCACCCGGCACCACGGCTTGCGCATCAATCGTGTAGTCCACCGGGGCGGGAGCTGGTGGAGCAGGCTGTTGGCTTCCGCTGGTGCTGAATACCCCTACGCTCGGATTCTGCGCGGGAACCGCAAGTGTGTAGGTCACGCACTCGGTGTTCGTGGAGCAACTGCCACCCGACGCAGTGGTCACGATTGCGGTTGCCATAGACTGCGAAGCCAGAGGTATCGTTACCATAACCTGCGAACCGTTGATTTGAGCGGGCTGCAATGCAGACAAGACGATGTCCACAGAGGTAGGAGCGCTGCCGGTGCTGCTCGTGACCTGGCCCGTGATGGATGCTGGCGAGGTATTGGCGCCGGTTTCGGCCACCAGCGGTACCGTGCCGAGAGCGCTCCCCGGTTGCACGTCGGTGATGATTGTGGCACCGTAGGCTGTCCCCGCGCCATTAACCGCGGCGGCTACAACGTCATAGCTTCCCGCTGGGACTGGGCAGAAAACGAAGCTTCCATTCGAGTCCGTCACTGTTTCCATGACGACGCGATCGACGCCGCCAGAGTCTTTCTGTTCCAGAGCTATAACTGTTGCCCCACCGTTGATGGCCTGTCCGGTGACATTGTCAATCACTCTGCCGTTGATTGACGTTGAGGTAAGAGCGATCTCGCCCGCGTGCAGGACCGGCTTGAGCCGGTACTGGCCGTTGCCCTGACTCACGATCGAAGCACACGCATCGAAATCAATGTTCAGGTCTTTCGTCTGGCCGGCAGCGATGCTAAACTGCCCTCCCGCGATCTGGCCACTGGGAATCTTAATGCCCGTCTGTGATTCACTGGACAGATTAAGAGGCAGCGGCGTGGTGGGATTGGCGCTGAGCATCACGCAGTTGGCGGTCATGCCGCATCGATTCGACTGCACCGAAACACTGTTAGCGGCAAGAAATATGCGGATCTGCTGATAACTGCCGGGCTGGAGTTGCGTGGTGGATCCCAGGCTCGCCAAGAAGCATTGATTGTTAGCCTGGGCCAGCAGATCAACCTGCTGGGGATTGTTCTTCAGATTCGGCGTCAGATCAACCCATCCAGGATCGTTCGGTCCGGCAGACGAACTGGCGTGGATTTCTACATCGGTGATGGTGACGTAAATGTGGCTGAACGGCCCCGAAGGCCCGGCGCAGGTATGAGGATCGCTAACCGTGAGATTAACGGTTGTGGCCATGCTGTTGCTGGAAGTGGACTGTGAACTCGATCCGCCACAACCGCCGAAACACAAAACCATGCAGAGTACTAACCCGAATCCAACGCCCTCTTTGCTGTTGATGGCTCGCATCTCGTTTCTCCTACGCCCATAGTACGGGCAATGAAACCAGCCGCGGTCGTGCAACGAGCCGCTCCTGTCTTGGCTGAGAGTGGTTCTCTTGACGACCAGGTGGAGGCGCTGGTCCTCTTTACCTAGGAAACAACCGGGATCACTATAAGCCGAGGAAGGGCTGACCTGATTGCAGAATCAATCGGTGAATATCTGAATGCTGATTGCTTTTTTGATGGAATGACCGAAATGACGAGTCCGCCGGTTTGGGTGTGACTCCGTCTCGTATGGAAATGCAAACAAAGTTGATATGGCCACAGCGGAGCGATCCGGGTAAGTCAGTTCAACTAGATGACCACGCGCGATTTGCGTTTCCATCTGTGCACCCGCCAAGTTTCTCGAGCAAAGCGTCATCGATTCAGGATACCGAATACCGAATTTGGCTGTCCTGTCGGACGAGTCGCGGATTGATTCTATTAGCGCCCTCAACAATCTGAAAGACAAGTCCCCGTTCGATTAGTCAAATTAAAGTGATTGGTGGTCAGCGTGCGCAATGAGTCTGAAATCATGAAACCAATACGATGCTTGGCAGTTCTGATCGCGGTAGTACTTGCCGCCGCAGCGGTTTCCTGGGGAGCCGTATCTATATCGGTATCGTTCGGCCCTCCCGCGTTACCCGTATATGTTCAACCACCGTGCCCTGCCCCTGGCTACGTCTGGGTACCCGGATATTGGGCATGGAGTCCAAACTCCAACGAAGACTCCGACGAGGACTCCGACGAACACTCCCGCGAACACTCCCACGGATATTACTGGGTTCCAGGCACGTGGGTGCTTCCGCCGCAAGTCGGCGTGCTGTGGACGCCTGGCTACTGGGGCTTCTCAGTAGGACTGTATTACTGGCACCCGGGACACTGGGGACCAACAATCGGCTTTTACGGCGGCATTAACTACGGCTTTGGATACCCAGGCACCGGCTATCGTGGCGGCGAATGGCGTGGCCGCGACTTCTACTACAATCGCGCGGTCAATAACGTGAACATTACGAATGTACACAATGTTTACAACCAGACTGTGGTCAACAATGTGACCGTGAACCGTGTGGCCTACAACGGCGGCCCGGGCGGAGTCAAGGCACAGCCGACGTCGGCGCAGCTCGCCGCCGAGCGCGGCCGTCACATGGATGCTACGCCGGTCCAGATGCATAACGAGCAGTCGGCCCGCAGCGACCACAGTCAGTTCGCCTCAGCAAATCACGGCAGGCCGGCGGTTGTGGCAACTCCCAAGCCTGGGGCGCTGAACAGTCCCGAAGCGGTGCGTGCCAGTTTTCCCGCCGCCCACCGATCAGCCAATGCGAACGTAAACGCAGGACCGGGGCCGCGGCCGCCGCAGAATGAGCAACACATGCGAATGCAGCAGAACATGCCGCGTTCTCAGCAAAGTACTCCACCGGAACAATCTGCGCATAACGTGCCGTACCCGCCGAGTCACCATGCGCAAGCGAATGTGCCGGAAAGCACACAGCGCGCGGAAAACCATGCGCAGAACCACGTTTCGCAGCCTCCGTCGCATGTGACTAATGCTCCGCCGCAGGAAAGTCAGCCGCAGGCGCACCAGAAGAACGCGCAGCCGCGACATTAGCCCCAGCATCCGACAGGCGGAATGGGCCGGTTTTTATTCCCAGGGCTGAAAAAAAGGCCCCTTGCCATGGAAGCAATTGGTGCAGAGGCATTGAAGTACTTTGTCCCTGTACTGACTGGTGTACGGTTCTGTGCCGAGTCACCGGCTTCGGTCATTTCCGTCTCCGGTTCATGTCGATATTTGCTGGTGTTTGGCGCGATGACTATTTTTGCGTGACAGTCATAAAATGAGAGTTCCAAGGCCCTAAATTCACATATAGACCTGAAGCACTCAATTCATCGCCTGAGCGCTCGTATGTTGCGCCTGACAACTTGTCGATCAAGGTCCAGCCTTGGCCCGCATAATCGTTCAAAGCTAAATGGACATGCGCTTGCGCAGGACGGTCGCTCAGGTTCACGACGATCAGATATCGATCCCAATCGTTGCTCCAGTGCCAGGCAACTATATTCTGATAGCTCGAATTGTCGGGCCAGCCTCTGCGCTCGCACAGCTCCCATTGCCCTTGGCGAAACACAGAAGTGTTGATGGCCTCAAGCAGTTTCCAATAGAAATCCTGCAATTCCTCGTCGACGGGCTCTTCTGGCCGTCTACCCAGGAACACGGGCAGCCTAACCCTGCGGCCCTCGAATTGTCCTTCGTGGAAGAGCCTTGCGCCGGGCAAAGTGGACGTCGTTACCGCCGCCGCTCGCTCTTTCGCAGCCGTGAAACTCTCCGCCGCACGAGGCTCGTCGTGGTTCTCAATGAAGCGCAGAAGCTTGTTTTGATAAACCGGTTCAGCAGAAAGATGGAGGCGGACACTTTCTGCGTTGTCATGCTCGAGCCGATCATAGAGTCTTTTGTCGTAACAGAAGTCAAAGCCCTGCTGTTGCAACTCCCACTCGAGATCCCAATAAGCCTCGGCAATGAAGCGGAAGTCGGGATGCGTCTGCTTGATGGCGGGAATTACGTCAACCCAGTATTCTGTCGCCGGTCTGGCTCCAGCGCGTTCGCCCCAGGTGCGTTCAAAGACCGAGTTCAACAGCAGCATAGCCATGTCGCAACGTACGCCATCGGACTGGCTGGCAATGTCGGATAAGGTTTCTACGACGGCCCTTCTTAGACCCGGCTGAAAGGCGTTAAGTTGCACAACATCAGGCCACGCCGGGAAATACGGATCCTTCCCGCAGGCATACACGGTATCATTGACTTTGATGTAGGAAACCGGGTCATTCCGGAATTCCTCATCGCTCGCATGAATAAAGTATTCCGGATCTTGGCCCACCCAAGGGTGATCTGGCGCGACGTGATTGGGCACGAAATCCAGGATTAGACCGACGCCCCGCCGGGCAAGCTCCTGGCGGGCATCCACCAGTCCCGCAGGACCTCCAAGGTGCCGATCGACAACATAGCGGCGTATGCAATAGGGGGACCCTACATTGTCTTCCGGACGAAAATCGGGTAGCGCCCTGCGAAAATCTGCAAGGAGATTCGCATTCTCATTCGCGATCGCGATGCCCGCAGGGCTACGCTCCCAGACTCCCATGAACCAAACGGCATCAAGGCCAAAAGCAGCGATGGCATCCCATTCGGCTGACGGAACGGAGCTCAAATCAACTAGTCTCCCAGCCTTGCTGCTCAGTTCGCTGAGCCACACCCAGGTGTTGATCTCATACAAAGTGGGATATCGCGGCAAGGTTGCCATGCTCAGACTCCTCGTTTTCGCTCAAGAGTGTGGCCGTCATTAAGGGTCTTCCTCAGCCTAATGCCCCCACATGTGGATAGGGTATCCACGGTGCTCCGCACCAACCATATTAAGTCCGACTAAGGTCTGTCAGGACCTAATGCCCCAAATGTGAAAAGGGTGAGGTCTGGTGTGTCTAAAATCTCTCTCATTCCTCCCAATTTTAACGACCGAATCGAGCCGCCAGCGTGGACCGGAAATACCCTGGCAGCTTTCTCTTCTTCTAATGTCTATGTTGTGACACTTAAAAACTGACGGCTCAACCCTGACAGCGAAGTTGTGTTCCCGCTCCGATTCATATTCTTCCAGCACTTTCAGGCATTCCACCAGTTTGATCGCCAGCACTCCACATCTGCAGGTGTTTCTTTGCGGGCCGTCGCAAGAATCTGGCGTTCCGCTTCTGCAGTGGCAATTTGGCCCTTCGCGGCAAATGCAAAACCACGTGCGAAACGCCAGAATGCATTGGTCATAGCCATGCCGGGGCTCGGTGCCGGTAGCGCAAGGACCTAATCCCAACGATGGAAGCGAAGGAACATGAAGATCGGGTAGGGCGCATGGATCTCCGCCATCGGCATGTCCTAGGAGCATCGGCGCGGCGTGCGCAGCGACTTCGACGGCGGCATGTTTGGCGTGCGCGAAATCGCCGGCCATGCTGTAGCTGGCCGCGAGAAAGTGAAAGGATGGAGATCCATGCGGCTCTCCGCATAGAGAGTGGCCGCATCGAGATCGTCCGGGCAATGCCTATGCAATTCTTGCATCGCATTGGCGTACTGCGCATCAAGCCTTCTCAGGTCGACGTTTGGGTCAGACGAATGGCGCTTTGACAAAGCCTGAATAGAGCCGTCGTACCTTCCAGTGTAAAGTGGGTTGAGGCCAAACCCGTTGAACAAAGGCCTATAACCTCCCTGGTTGCGCCTTGATTGTTTTGAGAAGAATCGAGGAACTATGAACGAAAACAAAAATTAAAGTATGTTCCGTGCCCGCGATGATCGCGCGGCTCCGGAACGGCATGCGTGCAGAATGGCCGCATCATCTCAATCTCCGAGGAGGATTTTAGTAAATGGCCCGACTGCTCTCGCTGAATGTCGGCCTTCCCCGCGAAGTGACGTGGAACGGCAAGGCTGTGCGAACAGCGATCTGGAAATCTCCGTTGACCGAGCGGCGGATGGTGCGCAAGCTCAATATCGATGGCGATGCACAAGCGGATCTCGCTGGTCACGGCGGGGAGCAGCGGGCCGTATTTGTCTACCAGATAGATTCGTACCATTACTGGGAGCGCTTACTTGGCCGCGATGACTTCAGGTTCGGCCAATTCGGCGAGAACTTCACGGTCGAAGGACTTGCCGATGACGAGGTCTGCATCGGCGATCGATACCGCATCGGTGATGCAGTATTCGAGGTGACTCAACCGCGTGTCACCTGTTATCGAGTCGGCATCCGTCTAAACGAGCCTCGCATGCCAGCCCTGCTTGTGACACACCGAAGGCCAGGATTTTACTTTCGCGTGTTGCAGGAAGGTGAGGTTGGCGCTGGGGATGACATCATGAAAGTCGCTGATGGTCCCGAAGGAATCACAGTGGCCCGCATCGATGCTCTTTTGTATTTGCCCGGACATTCTCGTGAAGATATGATGCGAGCGCTTCGAGTCCCGGCACTCAGCAAGGGCTGGCAAGCTTCTTTCCAGGCGATACTCCAGCAAGACTCAAATGTGAAATCCGATGTCAGGAATCCGGGGCTCGCCAATGAGGAAGAAGCCCCCGCGTGGCAGGGATTCAAGCAGATGCGGGTCGCGGATATCCGTAAGGAAAGCGATAGCGTGACCTCCTTCTTTCTGGTTCCGATCGACGGACAACCTCTTCCTATTTCTCGGCCTGGTCAGTTCATTGTATTTCGGTTGCAAGTAGATTCGGACAGGCGGCCAATTCTTCGCAGCTATTCATTGTCCGACTTGCCATCCAGCGACCACTTCCGCATAAGCGTTAAGAGCGAATCGAATGGAATTGGAAGTTCGTTTCTATGCACTCGCGTAGGCGTGGGCGATGTCCTCGATGTCAGCGCACCACGTGGCAGCTTTACTCTGGGGTCGGGCGACGACCCTGTTGTTCTACTGAGCGCTGGCGTCGGCGCAACGCCGGTCATGGCAATGCTGCACGCGCTTGCTGCGGAAAGATCCCAACGCCAGGTCTGGTGGATCTATGCAGCCCGCAATCGTGCTAATCATCCTTTTGCGGAAGAATCGCGTTCTCTCGTTAAACGGTTACAGAATGGTAGAAGATACATCCTGTACAGCAGACCCGCTGCAACTGACGAAATGGGCCCGAGCTTCGATTTGCAAGGGCACATTGAAGTAGCTCTGCTCAAGAAATTGAACGTACCGCGCAACAGTGATTTCTATGTGTGTGGTCCACCGTCATTCTTGCAGAATATGCGCGACGGTCTCTCAACATGGGGTGTGCCCGCCGAGAATGTACACGCTGAGATTTTCGGTGCTCTTGATGGTATTACACCTGGTCTGAAGGGGACGGCTCACAATCCCCACCTGCCAGAAGGGCCACGGGGATCTGGGCCCTCAGTCTCGTTCGCACGCAGTGGTATCACCGTCGCATGGGATTCTAGATTCGCGACTTTGCTTGAGCTAGCGGAAGCCTGTGACGTTTCCGTCAGATGGTCGTGCCGGACTGGGGTATGCCACACCTGCATGACAGGTCTGATCGGAGGATCGATTCATTATCAACCCGAGCCTCTTGAGAGGCCATCTCACGGGAATGTGCTCGTGTGCTGCTCGCAGCCAGATGGGGACGTCATTCTTGACCTTTGAAACAACAAGGTGGCTCGGGGCGGAGCATCAGCGGGAGCCACCCTTCCGACCCAGACTGGCGGATGCGATCGACTGCGCGCGCTTTCCACTTACGCACTAAGCCGGGAAATGGCGGAACTTGCGGTTGGTGAACTCCTGTAACGCTCTGCTGTCGGATAGTCACGAAACAGTCACGCCAGCGAGGAGCCGAGCCCGAAGGCGGTCAGCCTGTCGAAGAGGGCCAAAAGTATTTGTAGGTCCTCTTCCTTTAGGTTTGGCCCTCTTCGCGTCCTAGGCAACTTAGCGCCGAGGTTGAATATGCCCGGCGAAAAAGCCGAATCGTGTGGCGGCGGGCACACCAACTCCTTACCCCTTTTCACATTTTGGGGCATTAGGTCGCGACAGGCGTTAATCGGACTGCGGCGATCTACAAAAGATCCGCTGAGCGTTTTCGCCGCCAAAATACATCGCCAAGCCGAAACTCCCGAGAAACGCTACAAAATGCTGAACCACGTAAACCGGATCGACGGTAAAACCGCGCATCCTGATAAACGCGAAACCTGCGATGTTGACGCTTTGCAGCGCGACATTAAGCCAGCACAGCAGCAAGGCACAGGTTCTTCCCCAATTGCCACAATCCCAAGGCCGCAACGCACGCGAAGGCTCCGAAAATCACATCCAGAATGCCACTTGCAACCAGGAGACGAGCGGAACTCGCCACCCCACCGGAAACTTGCAAGACGCCAAGAGAAATGCCAATGGCTCCGCCGAACCAGAACAGAAGCGACAGTACAGTAGCAGCTTTGGGACGAGTGGGGTGGTCATAGTAAGCCGCGCTGCTCTCGTCGTCATCATCGAACCAATCCGAGGGGAGCTCGGTGGCGACTCGTGGTTCGGATGAAGCTTCCTGAGGACCGACCTCTGGTTCCTCCTCGGCTTCCAAGCGGCGTCCTTCGCGAAACACATGAAGAGCATCTTCTCCCAAATTGCGGGAAGCCATTTCTCTTTCGAGAGCTGAGGCGGCGGATTCCAGCAATTCGTGTTTCTGAAGAGCGAGGTTCAACAACTCTTCATCCGCGAGGCCGCGATAGTATTCCGCGAACTCTTGAGTCGAAGCACTCACTTCTGCACCTCGATACCAAAGTCAGGCGACAAGCTAGAGTTCTCCGTTGCGCAAGAGGCAACTGATGCCAACGGCGGCGAATCTGGGCACTCGGCCCACACGGGCGGACGCTAAGTCCGATCGCCCGGTGGGACCGGATCAACATACTTGATGAGCAGGGCCTCGTTACCAATCTCGCTGTAAATCAGCTCATCGACGGTGCCGCTGGCCAATAGAAGGCCGTAGCCTCCAGGACGCATTCCTTCTGCTTCGCGCTGTTCGATGTGGGCCGCTGGATCGTCCGCCGGATTTGCAATAACCGCATGGGTCAGCGATTCGCGGCGGAAACCGGCTCCAGGATCGCGAAGGTAAAATACCATTGCTCGTCCAGTGCGGACGCCTGTGACCTCGACCACTTGCTCGGGATTAAACGCCGCTCCGTGTTCCATCGCGTTCAACAAAATCTCTCGAAACGCCTGCAGCATCTCCTGCCGCGTATCCTCCGGCAGTTGAGCACTCAATTCGTTGGCAAAGGTCATCAAGCGCTCGGCTGTGAGCAAACGGCAACTTGCTCGGACTGACACCCAGCCCGGCTTGGCGGATAGAACTTGTATGTCATCACGCCATTGACTGTCAGAGGCTGCCTTACGAGCCAGGTTCGCAATCTCCGCGGCGTCAAATGGAGGGGTGAAGCAAGCGAACACACGGGCACGCAGAGCAGCGATAACCTCCTCAGGAGTGCTGTGACGAGCCAGCACGATGCACTTTACACCGGGCCGGACGGCGCGCATCTCTTCCAGTAACGCCAGGTCTTCCTCTACAGTACTGGCGGGGCTGGTGACAACGATACCGAACGACCGTGAGCGCAGCCGCTGAAGGGCGTCGGCGTGCCCAACTGAGTATTCCATGGGAAAGTCGGCGGCGGAAAGCGCATCAGCGATTGCTTGGCTTACTTCGTTCTCGCTTCCGATGACCAGAACCCGGCTCATGTCCTATTCCGCAGTGTTGAATCAGTGGTGGCTCATTGTAGCTGGACTCAAGGCAAAAGATTTCGAGCATACCTCACTTATTAACCCATTCTGGCAGAACCCTCACAATCCGCAAATTCCCTGGAGCGATTCTCGTCGGGATCGTTGTCACCGCCCTGATCGGGTTCCTCGCCGGTACGGCAGAACCACCCAGGCATCTCGTAAGCCTGCCTCCATCCATCACTCCGATCTTCTGGCAACTCGATTTTCGTGAAGCAGTGACTTGGCACGCTTTCCCCATCGTGCTCACTGTGTTCATCATGGCCTTCGTCGACACCATGGGGACACTGATCGGCCTCTCGGCCCGGGCGGGATTTCTCGATGAGGAGGGCAAACTACCGTAAATCGAGCGCGCTATGCTGGTTGACGCCGTCACAACCACGCTCGCACCGGTGCTGGGAACCATCACCTCCGGAGCCTTCGTAGAGTCGGCCACCGGCATCGAAGCTGGGGGCCGAACTGGACTTACTGTGTTGGTTACCGGCACCTGCTTGCTTCTGACTCTCCTGTTTGCACCATTCGTCGCCGCTATCCCGGCCCAGCCCTATGGTCCGGCCCTCATCCTTGTCGGTTTATTTATGCTTTCCCCCTATAGCGAAGGGACAAAGGAATCCCCTCGACCCACCATTGCCGCAAGCGAAGAACTGTGAGAAGGATAAAGTCAACTCCCGCAAGGAATATGGCCGCTAGTGCAGTTTGCCAAGCCAAGCAGCTTGCAATCGGTAAAGGCAATGAAGGCGTTCTCGCCCATGTAAGGCGCGATGGCAAAAGGGCGATTGGCGTAGAAAGGCCATAAGGTAGCAGCCAAAAGCAGCAACGGAGACGGTTGCAGTGAAAGCAGGGCCCTCCGGAATTCCCGCAGCCGCCAGAATGGCCGGATTAACCACCACGATGTAAGACATCGTGGTGAAAGTGGTAAGGCCAGCAACGATTTCACGCGTGAGAGTTGTTTGATGACGATGAATATCAAACAGAGAATTCAGGGTCCGCACGCTGTGAAGCTAATCGGCGACAACGACCGAGTCAATAAGATTTGGCTTTCGACTTGCTTGTGTGACCCTTCCGAACCATCGGGATGATTCGATCGTTTAAGCTTGAGGCGAGTCTAGTTTTCTTTTCTCAGTCACCTTGCCGGACGACATCCAACCCGACTCCGTACGCCCCCCGATGCAGATCGAGTTTCGAGAACCCGTGACAGCAGAGCATTATCTGGCTCGGCTTCACGGGCGCTTGAGCGGCGTCGCATATCAGCGTTTGATGCGAACCTTGGTGGATTCCCCCGATCCCGACTCGGTACTCGTATGTCTTGACCGTTTGCAGGAGAGAGCACCTGAAAAAGCAGTTGCCCGGATTACTAATGACCTAAATTTGCTTCACTACGCCTGTGTGATTTTCGGCCAAAGCCGCTGGCTCAGCGAAACCGTAATACGTAATCCCGGCGTGCTGCCAACGGCCGGACAACACTGGGAGCTGGAACGTGCCCTGTCACGAGAGGAGTTCCACGAGGAGTTCGCGCGCATGCACTCCCGCTCCGGCGAGGATTGGAGTTTGTCGTTGGCCAAGTTTCGCAAGGCCGCCTATGTGCGGATCGTGCTGCGCGACCTCCTGAGAATCGCCAAGCTCGCAGAGATCACCGAAGAAATTTCAGAACTTTCAGACGCTCTGATCGAAGCTGGGCTACGTGCGGCTTATGCGGAACTTAGCCGACGGCATGACATTCCGCGACGGATCGATGATGCGGGCCGACAGCAATTCGTGAGATACGCGGTTGTTTCGCTGGGAAAATTGGGTGGTTGCGAATTGAATTACAGCTCCGACGTGGACCTGCTGTTCTTGTACGAAGGCAGCAATAAGCCCACTAATGCAGCTCTGACTAACCGCGAGTTCTTCATACGCCTGGCTGAGCGCACAACTGAATTGCTCTCCCGACCAACGAGGGAAGGGCAAGTATTCCGCATTGACCTGCGCCTGCGACCGGAAGGTCGCGGGGGTGACGTGGCTGTATCGCTGCCGCACGCGATCGAGTACTACTCGGGGGTCGCGCAGGATTGGGAACTGCAAGCAATGATCAAAGCGCGACACACAGCAGGTGACACGTCGCTGACTCGGGAATTTCTGCGCGCGATCGAGCCAGCGGTTTACAAGCCCGACGTCAATTTTGCGGCGGTTAAGACGGCGCTACAAAGCCGGGAACGGATGGACCAGCGGAACAAGACAATTGCGGTGAGGGACCGATCCTTACGCGGAATCAGTGTGAAGCTGGATCGGGGTGGCATTCGCGATATCGAGTTTCTGGTGCAATGCCTGCAGCGGGTGTACGGAGGTGAAGAAAGCTGGTTACGATCACGCGGCACCCTGTTTGCCCTACAAAAACTGCATGACAAGGAGCACATCAGCGGGAAAGATTTCCACACGTTGACGAAGGCGTATGAGTTTCTGCGGAACGTCGAGCATCGGCTGCAATTGCGAAACGGCCAGCAGGTGCACCAACTCCCGTCAGACGAAGTTGAGCTGAAGGTGCTGACGAAGTGCTTTGTTGCCACGGATTCGGTGGCTCCTTCCGGAGAGCAGTTCGTCTCGGAAGTGAGGAAGCAAATGACAGCAGTGGCTGAGATTTATCACCGCGTCGTTTATGTGGACCAAAGTCGGAATGGCGTGGAGCAAGACACCAGATCGCATATCGCACTCGAAGCTCCTGCATCTGCGGAGGACTCGTACAGCCAGGTGATGCAGCGGTTGTCGACTGAAGCTCCGCAATTCATGAAAGAACTAAGTGGCGCGAAGTTGTCGCAGCATGCGCGCCGAAACCTGGGCCGTTTCCTGAATTCGGCAGCAACCAGTCCGGAGCGATTCGCTGCTGTTCTAAAGGCGCCTCAAGCAATGCGCAAGGCCCTCACATTCTTCGAGTACAGCCAGTTCCTGACCGATCTGCTGGTACGGTACCCAGTCGACCTGGTGCAGCTTGAGGATTCCCCCTCCGGCGATCCTCTGATGGCCAAAAACCACGATCCGGCGACCCTTCAGAAGCTCATACGGCAACAATACAGAAGAGCGATCTTGAGCTTGGCTTCGCGGGATCTGTTCGAACCCCGCTGCGTTTGGGACGTACTCTGCGAAAACTCGAGAACTGCCGACGACGCCTTGCGCTTTGCACTGAGCGCTGCGGGGGAACCCGAGGGGTTCGTCGTGATGGCATTGGGGCGACTGGGGAGCTGCGAATTCGATGTGATGTCGGACGCTGACTTGTTGTTTGTGGCCGACGAGTCTGCGGATAGCACACTCTGCCGCCGTGCGGCGGAGTGGTTGGTTGAGTTATTGGCAGCCTACACCCTCGAGGGGACGGTTTTTTCCGTTGACACGCGGTTGCGGCCGCGGGGTGCCGAAGGCGAGTTGCTGACGTCGCGCAACCGCCTGGCGTGGTATTTCAGCCAGGAAGCGAAAGCATGGGAGGGACTCACCTATCTACGCTTGCGGTACGTTGCCGGGAGCAGGGAAGTGGCTGAGCAAACAATGCAATCGGTGCGTGAAGGCATTGCATGTCTGGCTCAACAGGATTCATTTGCCCGAGAGCTTAAAGAGATGCGACGGCGGCTGGAAGAGAGCGACCCAGCTCCTAGTCTGAAGACCGGCGCGGGAGGCACCTATGACATTGACTACCTCGTGGGGTACTTGCAGGCTACAAACGAAATCTGGGAAAACGGAAATCTGGCGGATAGAGTTCGCGTGCTCGAAGCCGCGGGATTGCTGGAGACGGATGACGCCAGGCAACTGGCTGACAATGCCGAGTTCCTGCGCAGGTTCGAGCACATTGTGCGGGTGGTGACTGGCCAAACCACCAAGTGGGTGCCAAAGGGCGAACACCCACGGGCGAAGGTGGCGGAGCTGCTGGAAGTGAGGGAGCTGGAAGAACGTCTCGAGAACGTGGTCGGCAGCACCCGGGCAATCTTTCGGAAATACCTTTTTGATTGAAGGGCTTTCAGGGCGGGTGATAACGTAGAAGGTTCGGGAAAGCCCGGTTACTCCTCCCGTATGGCTCTGAGGCGCGGCCAACAACCGCGAGACGCGGCCATGATGGAGATTCCGGTGACCGTAGTCTTTGCGTATCGCCGGGAATCTGTGACTGTCCCGACATAGAGATTTTATAGTACTCAGGGTCTTCTTCATTCCCGACCCATACTTCCTGAGGTGTCCAGTGCCATCTTCCTACAACGGCATTCCCTTTCCTACCAGCGGTACCAAAATCACGTACGACAGCGGCAAGTTTGATTTCCCAGACAAGCCCATCATCCCGTTCATCGAGGGCGATGGCACTGGACGCGACATCTGGAAGGCATCGGTACGGGTGTTCGATGCAGGAGTCGAGAAGGCATACGGCGGCAAACGACGCGTGGCATGGTATGAGGTGTTTGCCGGCGAAAAAGCGATGGACCGGTTTAAGACGTGGCTACCGGATGACACGGTGGAAGCGTTTCGTGATTTGCGAATAGGTATCAAAGGGCCGCTCACCACGCCGGTGGGTGGTGGTATTCGTTCGCTGAATGTCACCCTGAGGCAGATTCTCGACTTGTATGCATGCGTGCGCCCGGTGAAGTACTACAAGGGAATTCCGTCGCCGGTGAAGCATCCGGAACGGATGAACATCGTTTTGTACCGCGAGAACACCGAAGATGTGTATGCCGGAATCGAGTGGAAGCAGGGCACCCCGCAGGTAAAGAAGCTCATCGATTTTCTAAATAACCAGATGCTGGCCGGGACGCCCAAGCGCATACGTGAGGACTCCGGCATCGGGATCAAGCCGATCTCGATTACGGGAACAATGCGGCTGGTGCGGATGGCAATCAAGCATGCGCTGGAGAACGGTCGCAAATCGGTGACGCTGGTGCATAAGGGCAACATCCAGAAGTTCACGGAAGGCGCTTTCCGCGAGTGGGGCTACGAACTGGCGACGAAGGAGTTCCGCAATCAGGTGGTTACGGAGCGCGAGAGCTGGATTATCGACAACAAAGACAAGCATCCCAGCCTGACCGTTGAAGAAAATGCCAAAATGGTTGAGCCCGGCCTGGAGTTCGCTCCGCAAGATTTTCGCGACGCCCTCTACGCTGAAGTGAAGGGCGTGGTCGATAGCATCTACCCTACGCACGGGAACGGCGCATGGAAGAAGAAGCTAATGGTCAACGACCGAATCGCTGACAGCATCTTCCAGCAGATTGTTACCCGCCCGGATGAGTATGCGGTTCTTGCGACGCCGAACCTGAACGGCGATTACATTTCGGACGCGGCGGCGGCGCAGGTTGGTGGACTGGGCATTGCACCAGGAGCGAATATTGGCGACCAGCATGCCATTTTCGAGGCCACTCACGGAACAGCACCGAAGTATGCCGATCGCGATGTCATCAATCCTGGGTCGGTGATCCTGTCGGGCGTAATGATGTTTGACTTTATGGGCTGGCATGAGGCTGCACGACTGATTGAGGGCTCGATGGAACAAACCATCCTGCAGAAGAAAGTCACGTACGACTTCGAACGCATGCTGGAAGGCGCCACCAAAGTGAAGACCAGCGAGTTCGCCACCCACATGATCCACAACATGGAGCCCATTGTCGAGCGGGCCGCCGAGTAGAATCACGTATTAGCTTCATAAATCGTCTAAAGTTACTGAGTTCAATATAGTTACGGAGTGATGCATCATGCGTAAGAAAGTCACGGTGGTTGGTTCCGGCAACGTAGGGGCTACGGCGGCACACTGGATGGCCGCCAAGGAATTGTGTGATGTCGTGCTCATCGACATCATCGAGGGCGTGCCCCAGGGCAAGGGATTGGATCTGCTCGAGGCGATGCCGATTGAAAAGCGCGATTCGCACATCATAGGCACGAATGATTACGCCGACACTGCCAACTCGGACATTGTCGTCATCACGGCTGGCATTCCGCGTAAGCCAGGCATGAGCCGCGACGATCTGCTCAACACCAACTACAAGATTATGAGTGACGTGGTGGGCAAAGTTGTGCAGTACTCGCCGAACTGCATCATCATCGTAGTTTCGAATCCACTGGATGCGATGGCACAGGCGGCGTACAAACTGAGCGGCTTCTCGCGAAATCGCGTCATCGGCATGGCGGGTGTGCTAGATTCTGCGCGCTTCCGTACGTTTATCGCGGCGGAGCTCAAGGTGTCAGTGGAGAACGTTACCGCCTTCGTTCTGGGCGGTCACGGCGATACCATGGTTCCTCTGAGTCGTTACTCGACGGTCGCGGGAATTCCAATTACAGAACTGATCGAACCTGCCAGACTGGAGCAGTTGGTGCAGCGCACTCGCGATGGCGGAGCCGAGATCGTGAAGTATCTCAAGACCGGCAGCGCGTATTATGCGCCTTCCGCAGCTGCGACCGAGATGGTGGACGCCATCATTAAGGACAAAAAGAAGATTCTTCCTTGTGCTGCTTACCTTGAGGGCGAATACGGTATTCACGGGATGTATGTAGGCGTGCCCTGCAAACTGGGGTCGGCGGGGATTGAGGAGATCATCCAAATTAAGCTGACCGCCGAGGAGCAGGCCGCCCTACAGAAGAGCGCCGATTCAGTGAAAGAGCTGGTGAGCGTGATTGGCGTTTAAAGCGTATTCACGACCGTCCCGAAAGGGATCCCGGCTGGAAAGGCGGGATTTTTGCTTCTGCGTGGCGGTGAACGCTAATTTCTGGTGAAACCCAGTTCTGTTGCTTTTTGAAACGCGGCCTCTGCCTCGGGCTTCATTCCTTTGGCCAGATAAGCGGTTCCTAATCCGGCGGCGGCTTCGCCGTATTGAGGATCGAGTCGCAGGGCCTCCTGAAACTCGGATATGGCCTGATCGGGTTTGCGCTGCATTAGATAGGCTTGACCGAGCAGGTTGTGCGGTTCAGGTGCCTTCGGGAGTTCCACAACCACATCTTGAAGTTGCCCGATGGCGTCATCAACCTGTCGCTGCTGCAGCAGCCGTTTCGCAGTAGCTATCTGCTGGGCAGCGACGAACTGTGGATTTGCCAGCAACGGCATCTGGGGATACAAGCGACGCAGGCCGCTATAAGCGAAGAACAGGATGGCGGCCATCGTGATCCACGTAAGACGTGCCCACGTTCGGCGATTCTCCGGAGAAACCAGAATGTGTTTGGACAGTGCGCCGCCCATAACGACACCGGCGACCAAGCCCCCAATATGCGCTGAGTTGTCGATGCCCGGAGTCAGGCCGAACAGCAGGTTATAGCCGACAAAGGTCAGCAGGCTGCGCATCGTTGCCTGCATTGCAGCCTTTGGAATCGGGAGGTGACCAAGGTAGAAAGCGGCAATCGATGCACCGGCAAGACCGAAAATCGCGCCCGAGGCCCCTGCTCCCACCACCATAGGGTGCCACCACAAGCTGGCGAGACTGCCGGCGAGACCGCAGATGGTGTACAAGACCACAAAATTCAAACGGCCAAGAATGCGCTCCGCTAATTGGCCAAGGTTCCACAGGCACCACATGTTGAAGCCGAGGTGGATTATGCCGACATGTACATAGTTTGAGGTGAGTATTCGCCATGGCTGAGCGCCGAGGGACAGAGGTCCCCAATTAGCGCCCCAGCGTAACAGTTGTTCGCGTGTGGGATTCAGCGGAGACGCTCCGGTAAACACCATGGCAAGGAAAACCAGCACACACAGACCAACAATGATGTGGGTCGGCGAGATGTATCGTTGCGCAACCGGCGGTGTGCTTACGGACGCGCCGCTTACAAAAATTACAGGAGGGTTATGCGCCCGGCAGTAAGGGCACACCAGTCCGGCCCCGATTTCCCGTCCGCAGTTATGACATCTGGTCATGTAAATCAAGCATACACGGGCTGTAAGGCTGTCCAGTGAGGACAAGGTCGTGACTTTCTTTCGCCAACAACGTCCATAGATATAGACGCAAAATTCTGGGAACCTGTGAGACGCCAATTCCGTAATAAAAGGCATAGGGGTTAGGTTGGCAGCAACTTGGCCCATCGGTCACAGACAAGCTCGGGAGCGCGGGAATACTATGAACTCATTGCTGGAGGCTGTCGGAGAGGAGGCTCCCATTATGGATTTTTGCTGCAGTGTATGTGGAAAACGAGAGGGCGAGCCTCAAGGTTGGCGCTTAGTGCTCGAACTGGATAAGCCGGGCACTGGGATCAGGAACACACTGTTCATTCTCGATCAGTGGGATCGACAGAAGGCTTCGGAGCCCAATGCCTCGTGCTTCTGTTCTGCGGCTTGCGAGGAGTCGTACCTTGCCGCACGCCATAGACAGCTCGTCGCCTAGCTCCAACGCTGCGGTCGCTGCACGAGTCCTAAATTCAAAGGCCGCTTGATGCGGTCTTTCTGTCATGCTCGTCACTCAACGCGCTCAATCTTCACAGACTTGAGGACCACGTCCTTCATTGGCTTGTCCTGGGGATTTCGGGGCACGGCTGTAATTTTGTCAGCTACTTCCTGACCTTCGATGACTTCACCGAAGATGGTGTGATTTCCGGTCAACCACTGGGTGGGTGCCACGGTAATAAAAAACTGTGAGCCATTGGTATTAGGACCAGCGTTAGCCATGGCGAGCTTACCCGACTTTGCGAAGTTGTGTAGCGAACCCTTGGTTTCATCCTGAAACTTGTAGCCCGGGCCACCCATTCCCGTGCCGGCAGGATCACCGCCCTGAATCATGAAGTTGGGAATGACGCGGTGAAAAATGGTTCCATGATAAAGCGGGGAATTGCTTTTCTTACCGGTGCGCGGATCGGTCCATTCCCGGGTGCCTTCGGCGAGTTCGATGAAGTTCTTGACGGTGACAGGAGCATCTTTCTCAAAAAGCCGGCACACAATCGTGCCTTCAGACGTGTCGAATGTGGCATAAACGCCAGGTTCACGAGACATGCAGGGTCCTTTCTATGGGAATTGCGGCGGCCGAGACTAGATTGGCCAATTGAAAATCAGAGCAACATTTCTATTGTAGTGGTTTTGTAGTGGTTTCCGAAGCGTTGCGGATTTGAGCGAAGCAGGCGGAGTGCAGGTCGGCGTGCGGCCCGAAGCCAACCTCGAAGATAGAATAGAACACTCATACTTACCTCATGCCCAAAAACTGGATCTTCTGGCTCCTGTTCAATGCGTTTGTGCTGGCGATGCTGGCGCTTGACTTGGGCTTATTTCATCGAAAGAAGCACGTGGTGCGGTTTGGCGAAGCCATCACATGGACGATGGTATGGATCGCCCTGGCCGGTTGCTTCGCCATCCTCATCTTCTTCTTCGGTCACACCATGACGGGAGAGCCGACCCGCCCCAACTCGCAACTAACGCTCGAATTCGTAACCGGCTACCTGATCGAAGAGTCACTGAGCGTCGACAACCTGTTCGTGTTCCTTGTGATCTTCCGGTACTTTGCCGTACCCAAGCACCTTCAGCCTGGAGTGTTGCTCTGGGGAGTGATCGGCGCGCTGATCATGCGGGGTGTTTTCATCCTGGTTGGCATCCAACTGCTCAATGCGTTTGCGTGGGTGATTTTCATTTTTGGCGCCATTCTCATCTACAGCGGGGTGAAACTGTTTCGACAGCAAGATGAGAAGATCGATCCAGAAGCAAACATCGTGCTTAAGTGGTTTCGTAAGATCTTTCCGGTAACTTCAACTTACGATGACGGAAAATTCTTCGTAATGCGGAACGGTTTGCGGTATGCGACTCCACTTGCGGTGGTACTGGTGATGATCGAGACCACAGACCTATTCTTTGCGACTGACTCGATTCCCGCCGTGCTGGCGATTACTCGCGAGCCGTTCATCGTGTTTACGTCCAACGTTTTCGCCATACTGGGGCTGCGCTCCCTTTATTTCGCCCTGGCAGGGATGATTGAAATTTTCCACCTGCTGCACTATGGACTGTCAGTGATCCTCATCTTCATCGGCGTGAAGATGCTGGCTTCGCATTATGTACGCATACCGATTGGAGTTGCGCTCGGAGTCGTATGTGGCGTGTTGCTGATCTCGATCGCTGGCTCGCTGGTGTTTCCCAGGAAACCGGCCACGCTATCCTGACAGCCGGCGGTCTATTCGAATCGAATGGTGTCGCCGAGAATGACCGAATGCTTCTCGAAACGGCGATCGTTCTTCAGCGGATAATCCAGGCGGTAGTGTGCGCCGCGGCTCTCCTCACGACCGAGAGCGGCGCGGGCAATCAGTAGTCCGGTTTGAAGAATATTGGCCGCTTCAAAAGCCCGGCGATCACTGAGTCGCGGCAGTTGCGAGCGCATGGATTCCAACTCGGCAACCACTTGTTTGAGAGCTTTGCCTTCACGCACTACGGCAACGTATTTCCACATCAGTGCCTGAACGCTCTGAATAAACTTTTCGGTCTCCTTGGTACTCCCATTGCTCCGCGGCGGAGGAGTTAACGAGCCAGCAGAAGGATGATGCTTGGCACTCGGCTCCTTTCGCATCGCAATCGCAGCCCGGGCTCCGTATACCAATCCTTCCAATAGAGAGTTGCTGGCCAGCCGATTGGCCCCATGTACTCCCGTGCATGCTACTTCGCCGGCGGCATACAGGCCCGGTACAGAGGTTCGACCGTCGAGGTCGGTACGTACCCCGCCCATTGAATAGTGCGCAGCCGGTCGGATCGGCACCAGCTCCTCGGCGATGTCGATGTTGTATTGCATGCAGGTGGCATAAATGTTGGGGAAGCGCTTGCGAACCTTCTCGGCATTCAGGTGAGTGAGATCGAGGTAGATGGCGGCATCGGGCCGCTTAGTGATTTCTAACTCGTGTGCAACCGCCCGCGCGACAACATCGCGCGGAGCCAGCTCTCCCAGCTCGTGGTACTTGTGCATGAAGCGCTGGAGTTCGAGGTTGCGCAGATGAGCACCTTCACCACGCAATGCTTCCGACAGCAGGAATCGAGGCGCGCCCTTCAGGAAGAGCGCGGTGGGATGGAACTGCACGAATTCCATGTCGCTGATTTCTGCGCCGCCGCGAAACGCCATGGCGACTCCGTCTCCAGTAGCAACGGCAGGGTTTGTTGTGTCGCTGTAAACCTGCCCCAAGCCGCCAGTAGCGAGCAGAACACTATTGGCACGGATCTCACGTAAGTGGCCCTGCTTATCTAGAGCGCGCACGCCGACCACGCGACCGTCCAGCATCACAAGTTCGGTAGAGAACTCAAACTCGCGAAAGGCGATAGCTTTGGTCGCCTGGGCCTTCAGGAAAAGCGCTCGCCCAATTTCGCGGCCAGTGGAATCCCCGTGAGCGTGAAGTACGCGACTGCGGCTGTGAGCGCCCTCGCGGGTGAACGCGATCTTGCTTCCAGCACGATCAAATTGCGTGCCCCATTCGATCAGCTCCTCGATACGAGCGGGGCCTTCTTCCACCAGCACCCTTGCAGCCTCCTCATTGCAGAGGCCATCGCCGGCTCTTAGCGTATCGTCAAGGTGCAGACTGACTTCGTCATCGTCACTCAACGCCGCAGCGATGCCGCCTTGGGCGTACTGGGTATTCGACTCCGTGACTTCGCGCTTGGCCAGGCTTAGCACGCGTCCGGCGGAAGCGAGCTCGACGGAAGCGCGCAAACCGGCGATACCAGCACCCACAACGATGAAGTCAGTTTCTGTCGGCAAGCCACTCATAAGAGGCACAGACAAATCGATTGCCGGGTTCAGCCTTTCAAGCCGATGTTAACACCTTTGTGAAGGGCTGATTCATTGCAACTACGCTTGATTTTCTTCCAAATATCGATAATGCGGGGCTGGGCACTAGCGGCTCCGGTACACTAGAAGTTTGAACCAAATCACAGTCAGAACAGCTTCGAGACAGTACCAAGTCGAGGTCGGCCGGGGCAGCTTGCGATCTGCTGGCGAGACGCTGCGCCGGTTGGTGCCGGCGACCGCCAAGGTATTCGTGGTTTCGTCACAGAGAATCCTGGAGCTGTGGGGCGCAACGCTCTCTGAAGCGCTTTTGGATGCCGGGCGTGATGCGGTCGTGTTGACCATGCCCGATGGCGAAGCGGCGAAACGCTTTGCGACTGTCGAGAAACTCGCGGCCAAGATGGTCGCTGCCCGCGCCGACCGGCGGTCTGTGGTCCTCGCGCTTGGCGGAGGCGTCGTGGGCGACGTTGGTGGGTTTGTCGCCTCGATCTTCATGAGAGGCATTCCGGTCGTGCAGATTCCCACGACTCTAGTCGCCCAACTAGATTCGGCAATCGGCGGGAAAACCGGCGTAAACCTTATCTCGGGGAAGAACCTGATAGGTACCTTTCATCAGCCGTTGGCGGTGTTGGCGGACCCGGATGTGCTGACGACTTTGCCGGAGCGCGAGTACCGTTCGGGACTGTTCGAAGCGATGAAGTATGGAGTCATCCGCGACCCCGAAATTTTCCAGTTGATGGAATCGCAGCGCGACGGCATCTTGGGTAGAGACGCCGACTTGCTCGAGCGAATGGTGGTTGCGTGCGTAAGAGTCAAAGCCGATGTGGTTGGCGCCGATGAGCGCGAGTCGGGCGAGCGCCGCATCTTGAATTTTGGGCACACCATAGGCCACGCACTGGAGGCCGCAACCAACTACAAGCACTTTCTGCACGGAGAAGCAGTGGGTTGGGGAATGATCGCAGCGGCAGCCATAGGACGGGGAATGGGAGTCACAAATGTCGAGCTTGCCGAACGAATCACCGCACTAGTACGGGCCTACGGATCACTACCCGAGGTGGAAGTAACCGGGAAACGGGTGCTCAAGCTGCTTCAGTCCGATAAGAAGACGATGGGAGGGGTGCCCCATTTCGTTTTGGCAACATCGATGGGCAAAGCGGAAGTTGTGGATACGGTTCCAGTCAGCGCCATTCTGGAAGCTGTCGCCGAGATCCAGCGTTTATCGAAAGCATGACCGAACAGGAACACAATCTGCAACATGGCCCTGAAGATGGGCGGATTGTCGGTGCCGCACCTGTGGGCGCGAGTGATGAAGCTTCGGCGGCTGTTGCTGTGCGCGAGATGTTCAGTTCCATCGCGCCGCGATATGACCTGCTGAATCACGTATTGTCGATGAACGTCGACCGTCTTTGGTGGAATCGCACCGCGCGCGCCTTTCGGCCGATTTTGTCGCGTAAGAATGCTCAGGTTCTTGACATCTGCTGTGGCACAGGCGACATGACTTTTGCATTGCATCGCCGGATGACCCAGCGATCAGGCGGATTGGTGGGTGCCGACTTTTCTCATCCCATGCTGGTGCGCGCTGCCCAGAAGGATGGCGGTAAAGACATCCGGTGGATCGAAGCGGATGCGCTCAATCTGCCATTTGGGGATAGCCGGTTTGATCTGGTCACGGCTGCATTCGGATTCAGGAACTTGGCCAACTACGATAGGGGGTTGGCTGAAATCTATCGGATCCTGACGCCAGAAGGAGAAGTAGGAATCCTCGATTTCGGCGAACCCACCGGACTCATCGGAGCTGTATATCGCCTCTACTTTCGGCATGTGCTGCCTGCGATTGGAACGATCATTTCAGGCGTGCGGGGCCCGTACGCGTATCTACCGCGTTCCGTACAGCGGTTTCCGCCGCCTTCGGAAATGCTGGAGCGCATGCGGGCAGTCGGATTTCGCGAAGTCAGTTGGATGCCTTACAGCTTCGGCATCGCGGGGCTCTATCGCGGTCGCAAGTAAGTCGAGGCATCGGGAATTTACACCCGCGCGAAGCAATCCCGAAGGGCCTCCTCAATCGAATAATGCATCACCAGCGGATAGTCAGTCCCCAGGAACTTCCGCAAGCGGCTGGTGTCCATCGTGTAGGACCCGATCATATAGGGTAGAGCCTCCGCTGGAATCGACGAGATTCCGCGCTTCCAAAGCGTATTAAGAATCATCCGGCATATCATGCGGCCAGGCACTCGGCGAATATTCGCATGTGCAATCTCGGCGCACGAGCGGATGCTGATGGGATCGCCGTGGGCGGCCACGTTCAATATGGTTAGAGGCGGATCGCTCATCGGCCGATACAGCAGATATTTCAGCAGGCGTGCCATGTCATCGACGTGTACGAACTGGAAGAGCTTCTCTTCGTACTTTTTTCCGCGCGGCAGCAGAAGAGGGAGGCGGGTGTTGCCTGCCCGCATGCGCGCAGCCCGCGGACTCTTGCCTAGTGGTGTCCCTCGCAGGGCTCCGACCAGGTAATTCTGCATAGTCGCTCCGGTGAAGATATGAGGGCGCAGTATGTAAGTACGACAGTCCCCAAGGCTCTCCGAGCGATGCCGAACTACCTCGTCACTCTCTCGTTTATGAATTGCGTAGGGCAGCGTATGCGCCAGGAGAGGAAAGTCCTCCTTTACGGGCCCGGGTGTCTCCGGGCCGTAGGCCGATACACTGCTGGGGAAGATAAATTGACGAATGCGCCCGCCGGTGCGGTTCACCACGCTGATGGCTTCCATTACGCGACCCGTGCCAGCGACATTGATTTGCCACATGCGCTCAACATCGAAAACTCCGGTGCGTTGAGGATCGACTACAAACGCCAGATGCACCACCGCGTGGGCACCTGTCTGCCGTAGCAACTGCGTCAATGTACGACATGATGCCTCACGGCCCAGGTCCAGGGCGTGGAATTCGATTGGAGCCAGGAAATCAGGAGAATTGAGATCGACACCGATTACCCGGAATTTCTCCAACATCGGTACCAACCTGGTGCCCAGATTTCCGCCAACGCCGGTAATTAAGATTGTTGAATTTTCCTGCATTGCATCCTTAGGCTGAGACTACAGGAGAGCACTTGGGATGGGGCCAATTCATAGAAGGTTTTTGCTGGAAGTGACTCGCGACACGGAAGAGACACCGCGAGAAAATCGTATCATAGCTTCGCGTGCCAAATACTAGCAAAATGTTTCATTGCCACGGGGGTGCTCATGATGATCTCGGGCGAAGCCGTCGAAAAACAGGCGGAGAAACAATCGGTCGCGCTCAATTCCGTCTATGCCGCGGTTGCAATCACCGGTCTGAAAATTGTTGTCGGCATCACTACCGGCAGCCTGGGAATACTCTCCGAAGCCGCGCATTCCGGGCTTGATCTTATCGCCGCAGCCATCACCTTCTTCTCGATTCGCGTCTCTGACCGCCCGGCGGACGCCACCCACCAGTACGGCCACGGTAAAGTGGAGAACGTCTCCGCATTTATAGAAACGACGCTGTTGCTAGCTACCTGCGCATGGATTGTCTACGAAGCGACCAAGCGGCTGTTTTTTCATTCGGTCGCAATCGAGCCCAGTGTGTGGGCCTTTTTGGTTCTGGGTATTTCGATCGTGGTGGATGTCTGGCGCTCCCGGCGCCTGAGGCGTATTGCCGAAAAATACGATAGCCAGGCGCTTTTAGCGGACGCGTTACATTTCCGCACCGATATCTGGTCAAGCGCAGTTGTCGTGCTCGGTTTACTTCTGGTACTCGCGGGACGTAGGTACCAGATTTCGTGGCTGGCCAAGGCCGATCCAATTGCCGCACTGATCGTGGCCTGCATCGTTGTCTACGTAAGTTGGCGCTTAGCCCGCCAGACCATTGACGCGCTGCTGGACGGCGCCCCTGCCGGTGTTCGCACGAAGATCATCGGCGCGATTGCAAGAGTTGATGGTGTACTGTCGGTCGAGCGCGTGCGCATCCGCCGCGGCGGGAGCAAGTATTTTGCGGACGTTTCTGTGGCCCTCTCACGCAATGTGACTTTCCAGAGGTCAGAGCAAGTAGGTAACGAGGTGGCCGGCACCATTCGCGATCTGCTGCCCGATTGCGACGTGGTCGTCAATGCTACTCCGCGCGCCAGCCACAGCGAGAGCCTTTTTGATCGCATTCGCGCAGTGGCGACCCGCAACAATCTGAACGTCCACGACATTAGTGTGCAGGACATCAGCGGCGCTCTGCATGTGGAGCAGCACATTGAGTTGGACGAGCGCATGTCATTGCGCGATGCGCACGATCGCGTGACGCGGCTGGAAGCCGAGATGCGAAGCGAAATCCTGGAGATCGCCAGTATTCTGACGCACATCGAGAGTGAGCCCGCCACCATCGAAACCAGCGACGGTATGTTGCATGCCCCCGGTTTTGAGCGCCGCCTAGAGGGGATCACCAGAGACTTCCCTGAGGTGATCGATACTCACGAACTGCAGTTCAAGCGCGTAGGAGGCCGGCTCTATCTGTCGCTGCATTGCACCATGCAGGACCATCTGCCTCTGGCACGCGTCCATGACATCCAGACCACCATAGAGGGCAAGATCCGGCGAGAATTGCCTGATGTCTTCCGGGTGCTTATTCATCCCGAGCCGCAAACTGATAATCGTCGTTAGTCAACCCGGTCTTCAGAAGAGTTTTCTTAAATCGCGCCGCAGGATCTTACCCGACGCTGTCCGCGGAATTGCCTGCACGAAATGCACTTCACGCGGTGTCTTGTAGTTGCACAGGCGTTCTGAAACAAAACCTTGGAGCGAACTTGCGGTTTCCTCCAAGTGATCCGGACGCAACACGACGAATGCGCAAGGGATCTCTTCACCGGCTTCGTCGGTCCGCGAAACCACGCCACAGTCCCGCACTGCCGGATGCTCCAGCAGCACACTCTCGACTTCGGCCGGAGCAATGGAGAAGCCCCTGTACTTCATCATTTCCTTGCGGCGATCGACAACATAGTAAAGTCCTCGTTCATCGACTCGAACCACATCGCCTGACCAATACCAGCCGTCGCGCACCACTGCATTCGTAGCCTCCGGCGACTTCCAGTAGCCCAACATTATTTGTGGTCCGTGCAGGACCAGTTCGCCAAGTTCCCCGGGAGCTACGTCGTTACCGTTTTCGTCCAGCACTCGACATTCGGTTTGGGCCACTGGGCCTCCAATGGAATCAGCGCGGTAATACTGCGGGTCCATATAGCCCATGTGGGTGACAGGTGATGCCTCGGTCATTCCATAGCCTTGGCGGATTGGGATTCCCGTTGAGTCCTTGAAACGGCGAGCAAGATCGGGCGCAAGCGGTGCGGCGCCGCATTTTACCCAACGAATCCGATGCTGGGCAGGAAACCTGCCCTGATCGACGGCATGGCAATATGCCAGCAACGCAGGCGGCACACAGAGATTGATGGTGATGCCCTCTTCCACGGCGATCCGCAGGCTAGCTTCGCAATCAAACCTTGGCATAAGGACAACGGTACTGCCTCGCAAGATGCCCATGTTCAGGCCGAGCGTCAGCCCATAAATGTGGTATAGCGGCAGAAAACAAAGGATGGAGTCGGAATCGACCATGCAGCCTGACTCCCCGTTCGTGAGGGTCTGATAGACGTTCGTAACGATGTTGTGATGCGACAGCATCACTCCCTTAGGAAGGCCAGTGGTGCCGCTGGAGAAGGGCAATGTTGCCAACGTCAGCCGCGAGTCGCGCTCGGGTTCGGGCAGAGTCTCTCGGCCAGAGTGTGCGTACAACCGGCTGAGCGGTTCCGTTCCTCCTGGTCCGGGACACCGCGTCGTATAAACCTTCCTCAAAGCTGGCAGGCCGGAGAGGTCGATGCCCTGCAGCAATGTTCCGTCACTGACGAGCGCTGCCGCTTCCGCTACCTCTATTTGGTAGTGGACTTCGCGATCTCGATAAGTCGGATTCATGGTGGTGGGTATTGCTCCCGCCATGATCGCTCCATGGAAAGCCACTCCAAATTCCCAGCAATTTGGCAGGTAGATGCCGACCATGTCGCCGGGGCGAATACCGGCAACGACGAAGCCCCTTGCCGTGCGCTCGACTAGGTCCCCATACTCGGCATAAGAAATGCGGCGGACAGGCGTACAAGAAGTGTCGACTAGCGCCGTCTTGGCCGAGTACTTCTGGCAGGCTTCGACGACTAGGTTATGAAGGAATTTGCCTTCAGGATCGGCATACAAACCTGTGCGCAGAGGGACCTTGGGATGTGTCATAGAGCCGCGGGGAAGTGTAGCAGGTTGCGGCTTTGCGCGACAGTATTTCCGTTCGGGGCTAGCAGCCGAGAATACACTGAAGACTCATGTTCATTGCGGGACTGATGACCGCTGGAGCGCTCTGCCTTACCGCGTGGCTTTATCTGCTGCTGGCGCACGGCGGCTTCTGGAGAGTCAGAACAGCTCTGCTGCCTCTATCGTTTGCCTTTGGTGACCAGGGGCTGGTTGCCGTTGTGATTCCAGCACGAGATGAAGCCGATGCCATTGGCGCAACGATCAAGTCATTGCTTCGGCAGTCGTATGCTGGAGCGATCCAGATTTTTCTTGTGGACGACCACAGCAGCGACGGAACCGCTGAGGCGGCAGCACTAGCTACGCGTGAATCTGGCCGCGCTGAGTCGGTTGTGGTGATTGCCAGCCAAACGCTGCCCACAGGTTGGACCGGTAAGCTCTGGGCCGTTCAACAGGGAATCGAGCGAGCTCTAAAGTCCAATCCAGAATTCTTGCTACTGACCGACGCCGACATTATGCACGATCGCGAAAACGTCGCCAGCCTGATCGGACTGGCGGCACAAGGACCCTATGATCTGACGTCCTTCATGGTGAAACTGAACTGCCGCAGCGTGGCGGAGAAACTGTTAATCCCAGCATTCGTATTTTTCTTCTTCATGCTTTATCCACCCAAATGGATCCGAGATCATCGACGAAGGCTCGCGGGTGCCGCAGGCGGGTGCATCCTAATCCGCCCACAGGCATTGCAGAAGTCTGGTGGCATTGAGCAGATTCGCGGCCAGATCATCGATGACTGCGCCCTTGCTGCCAGGGTAAAGAGAACTGGAGGTCGGGTATGGCTCGGCCTGACCCCGAATACGTTCAGCGTACGTTCCTACGGCTCCGTTATTGCCATCGAACGCATGATCGCGCGCACGGCGTTCAACCAGCTGAAGCATTCGGTGTGGCTTCTGTCAGGCGCAATCGTGGGCCTCGCCCTCGTGTATCTGTCGCCTTTGGTTTTGTTGGCAAGCGATAAGGTGTCACTGATTGCTATTGGCACGCTGTGCTGGCTGATGATGGCTACAGCATACTATCCCATGGTGAGGTTCTACGGGCTCGGACCATTATGGGCACTTACTCTACCGCTAAGTGCCACCTTATACATGTTTGCCACCGTACACTCAGCCCTGAAGTTCTGGTCGGGACATGGAGGCGAATGGAAAGGACGCGCCCAAGACCACCCATGAGACAGTCGAAAGTTGCAACCGATATGCCGACAGATCGGCTCCCCCGCGTGGGATTGGCCCGCAGGCTCTCAAAGCTCGGATTTTGCTCGCGCATGCAGGGATTCGAGCTGGTTCGCTCCGGTCGAGTCGCGATTAATGGAAAGACCCAGCGCAATCCTGAATATCCGGTTTCGGCGAGCGACGCCATAACGGTGGATGACCACCGCGTGACAGCCTCCACCAAGCTCTACCTCATGATGAACAAGCCACGCGGACTGGTCACAACCGCTTCAGATGACAAAGGCCGCCCGACCGTGTACTCGTTGCTGGGTAGCCAATTGCCGTGGGTGGCGCCTGTAGGCCGACTCGATCAAGCCAGCGAGGCCCTGCTGCTGTTCACCAATGACTCCGATTGGGCAGCTTCCATCACATCACCTGAGAATCACATCGACAAGACATATCACCTGCAAGTCCGAGCTGTTGCCGACCAGTTGCTTCTGACTGCCTTAGGCGAAGGTGTCGGGGACAAAGGCGAAATCTTGCAAGCGCGGCGGGTTTCGTTTCTCCGCGGAGGACGCAAGAACTCCTGGCTTGAGATTGCCCTCGACGAGGGCCGCAACCGGCACATCCGCCGAATGCTCACCGCTCACCGCGTTGAGGTTCTTCGGCTGGTCAGGATTTCTATCGGCCCGCTTGCCCTGGGGAAGCTTGCTAAAGGGGAGGTGAGACCACTCACCTTGGCAGAGAAGGAGATGATGGACTGCCTGCTTGGGGCACTACCCCCGAATAGCGACCAGCCCGTTACCCGCGCCAAACGCAACCGCACGTCACGCCGGTAGATTAATCACGAAATGATCCATTGCATAGGCGAAGCCATTCTCTTCATTCGTCTTTGTCACGAACGTCGCCTGTGCTTTGACATCATCCAGCGCATTGCCCATAGCGATGGACGTTCCGCTCTTCTTGAACATTAGCACGTCTGTACTCATGTCACCGATGGTCACGATTTCGTAAGTCGGTATCCCAAGCAAGCGCGAGATCGACAAGACAACCGAGCCTTTGTTGGCTTCTGCCGCGGTGACGTCAAGGTAATACGGACTCGAGCGCGTCGCCGAGATGGTTTTCTTTTCCATGGCCGCGAGCTCCTTTTCCGCCGCTGCCAATGCGTCGTAGTCATCGCTCACGCCCACCAGCTTCAGCACGTCAAGTTGGCTTATCTTTTGCCCAGTCAGCGGCGTGGGTGACCGACCCATTTCACTCTGATGATGGGCAACGTGCGCGCCTGCAGGACTTGTCGACAGCCAATCGTTGTTCGTCCAAACCCATAGATCAAATCCGCGCTGGCGGATCCAGTCAGCCACGAACTGGGCGTCCGCCGAAGCCATGGGATATTCCTCGCGAATCTTCTCGTCGGGCCCCACGATCACCGCGCCATTAAAGCAGGCGAAGGGCTCGCGCACATCAAGAGTCTCAATGAGCTTGCGGACCATCCGCGGTGGCCTCGCACTCGCGATCGTGAAACGTATTTCCGCTGCATGTAGGCGCTGTACGGCGCCTGGAGCGCCGGTCGTCAGCTGCTTCTTATCGTCCAGCAGCGTACCATCGACGTCGGAAATTACAAGCGCAACGTGGCGGGTGGAAGCGGCGGATGGGTTCATAGACTCCAGTTTTTATCTCGCTTCAGTGAGCGCCAACGATGGCGATCGTACTGAATCAACGAATCGGCATCTTCCGGACCATCACTGCCTGCGGCATAGTTCGGAAACTGCGGAGGAGGAAGCTGAGCCCAAGCCTCTTCGATTGGCGTAATGATTCGCCACTCTGCTTCAACCTCATCGCGTCGGGTAAACAGGGTGGCATCGCCGCGCATGGCATCTAGCAGAAGGGTTTCATACGCAACCGGCGTTGCCGTTCCAAACGCGTCACGATAGGCGAAGTCCATATTGACGCGGCTGGCGCGCATATGTGGACCAGGCGTCTTTGCGCCAAAGTTCAGCGAGATCCCTTCATTGGGCTGAATGCGCATCGTAATTACGTTATGATGCACATCCTCCTGATTTCTCGCGAACAACGCCTGCGGAGTGCGCTTGAAATGCACGGCAATCTCCGTGACCTGGTTTGCCAGCCTTTTGCCGGCTCGCACATAGAAGGGAATACCCGCCCAGCGCCAATTATCCACATGAAACTCGACGGCTACGTACGTCTCAGTATTCGATTTTGCATTGACACCCGGTTCCTGCCGATATCCTGGAACATCCACGCCGTTCACTTTTCCAGGTCCGTACTGTCCGCGTATTGTGCGCTTGGCTACTCCGTCGACTGACATTGGACGAATCGCGCGCAGAACCTGAACCTTCTGCTCGCGCACCGAATCAGCGTCGAACGCAACCGGCGGCTCCATCGCGGTCAAGGTCAAAAGCTGCAACAGGTGGTTAGCCACCATGTCGCGCAACGCTCCTGTTTCTTCGTAAAAAGCTGCGCGATTTTCGACGCCAAGCGTCTCCGCAGCCGTAATCTCAATATAGTCGATGTAATTGCGGTTCCAGATCGGCTCGAACATCGAATTACCGAAGCGGAACATGATGATGTTCTGGACCGTCTCTTTGCCCAGATAGTGATCGATGCGATAAACGCTTTCCTCGTTGAACACGTGCGAAACAATGGCGTTCAGTTCCTGGGCGCTCTTCAGATCGTGTCCAAAAGGCTTTTCCAGCACAATTCGCGTCCATCCGTTTTCGTTGTGGGCAAGTCCAGATTCCCCAAGCCCTTCAACGATGGGCGGAGCCAGTGATGCCGGAGTCGAAACATAGAACAGGATGTTCTTACTGGCACCTTGAGCCTGCATCTCCGCCAACTTCTTCTTGAGCTCCGAGTAGAACCCCGGCTTGTTAGCGTCGCCTTCCAAGTAATGCAGCCTCTGGGAGAAATCGCGCCAACCCTCCTCGCTGTAATTTCTTGCGTCTTTCGATTTCGCCGTGCCCTCGTGCATTCGCTCGCGGAACTGGTCGTCTGAAATTGGAGTGCGGCCTATCCCCAAAACATCGAACATCGGATTCGTGCAGCCAATACAGGCCAGATCGTAGAGGGCAGGAATCAGCTTCCGCTTCGTGAGGTCACCGGTACCCCCAAAAATCACCAGCAGACATGAGTCTGCCTTGGGAAGAGTCGGTTGTATCAATTTGATAGGTGCCGGGGCTTCTATGGTACTCACTTCTTTTCTCCACGGTTGCGGTTGTGCGTTGCGGCCAGGCTTGCCCAATTAGTGTGCATGGGTTCGGAGTTGGGACGATCATTGCGCTGATAGGTGTGCGCGCCAAAGTAATCGCGTTGCGCTTGGGTGAGATTCTGAGGCAGGCGCTCACTCCGATAGCTGTCAAAGTATGAAAGCGAGGCAGATAACGCAGGCACCGGAATACCCCTCTCAACCGCCGTGGCGATCAACTTGCGCCATGCCCGTTCTGCCTTATGGATCCACGTCATGAAGTCGTAATCGAGCAGAAGGTTGGGCAACTCTGGGTACTTCTCATAGGCCTTCATGATGGAGTCGAGGAACCGGGCACGTATGATGCAGCCGCCCTTCCAAATGCGCGCCATCTCCCGCAGGTTGATGCCCCACTGCCATTCCTGCGATCCCGCGCGAATCAAATTCATTCCTTGCGCGTACGAGCAAATCTTCGAAGCATAAAGGGCATCGTGCACGGCTTGAATCAATTCGCGTCGATCTCCCGAGTAAGTGACATCGGCCGCCGAGTGAATCAATCGGCTGGCCATCACCCGCTCATCTTTCATGCTGGAAGTGGCGCGTGCATCGATAGCTGCCGTGATGGTCGGCACCGGCACACCGAGATCCAGGGCCACCTGTGCTGTCCATTTGCCCGTCCCTTTTTGTCCTGCCTTATCGAGCACTAAGTCGACCAGCGGCCGGCCAGTCTCCTGATCACGCGCGCAAAAAATCTGTGACGTGATTTCAATTAGATAAGATTCCAGTGGTCCGCGATTCCACTCTGCAAAAATATCTGCCAGCTCTTGTGCGCTCAGCTTCAACGCCTTGTTCAGAATTTCATATGCTTCGGCAATGAGCTGCATATCTCCGTACTCGATTCCGTTGTGCACCATCTTGACGAAATGGCCGGCGCCATCAGGGCCAACATAGGTAACACAGGGACCAGAATCGCTTTTTGCCGCAATCGATTGAAGTATGGATGCGAGATGAGAATAGGAATCGCGCGGACCGCCGAGCATGAGAGATGGCCCGTAACGCGCTCCTTCTTCGCCACCCGAGACACCCATACCGAAGTAATGCACCATGGTTTGCCGCAAGTGCGTCTCTCGGCGCATGGTGTCTTTGAAATACGAGTTGCCGCCATCGATAACGATGTCGCCAGGTGAAAGGTAGGGTGTAATCTTCAGCAGGGTTTGATCGATCGGATCCCCTGCCGTGATCATCAGGAGGATTCTGCGAGGGCGTTCCAGCACGCGGCAGAGTTCCTGCAGCGAATGCGCCCCGATGATTTGCTTTCCGGGATTTTCCTGCAACAGACGATCAACCCAGTCGGTTTCCAGATTCCAGACCGCTACGGCACGTCCGTGGTCTTCAAGGTTGAGGGCGAGGTTGGCCCCCATCACTCCCAGTCCGATGATGCCGAACTGCGCTGTACTGATTCCCGCTGTTGCTGGCATACGCTCGTCCTTTTGTGCGAATCCAGCTCGCCGGAGCTGAGGTGCTTCCGATTACGACTGCGCTCGACTCATAGCCAGACGTGCTTTGACCACCACATTCTCCACCGTGAATCCGAAGTGGCTCATGATGTCTTTAATCGGAGCCGAGGCGCCGAAATCATCGCGACCCACTGTTTCGCCTTCTTCTCCCACGTACTCGGCCCAGCCCAGCGTCGTACCGGCTTCAACCGAAACTCTTGCGCGAACGGCTTTCGGGAAAACGCTCTGCTTGTATTCGGCAGACTGTTTTTCGAAAAGCTCCCACGATGGCATCGAGACGACGCGCGCCTTGACGCCCTCCGCCACTAGCTTTTCGTACGCGCCTATGCACCATTGGACCTCTGAACCGGTACCAATCAGGATCACGTCTGGCGTGCCTCCCGAATCGGCCATCACATAGGCGCCCTTCAAAAGGCCGGAAGCGGGAGCGTACTTCGTGCGATCAAATGTTGGTATCGCCTGGCGGGTCAGCGCTAACAACACCGGTTGATGTTTTAATGTCATCATGAATCGCCACGCCTCTGCTACCTCGTTCGCATCGCCCGGCCGAATCGTGATCAGCCGGGGCACGGCCCTCAGATTCATCATTTGCTCAATGGGCTGGTGCGTGGGCCCGTCCTCACCCAGCCCAACCGAGTCGTGCGTGTAGATGAAAATCGCCGGTATGTCCATCAGCGCAGCCAGTCGAATAGGAGGCCGCATGTAATCGGTGAAGATGAAGAAGGTCGCACCATAGGCTCGCAAGTTCGACAGAACCATGCCATTCACAATGGCGCCCATGGCATGTTCGCGAATGCCGAAATGCATGTTCCTGCCACTGTACGTATCGCGCTCAAAATTCCCGCTGTCCTTAATAAGAGTCTTGGTGGAAGGCGCCAGATCGGCAGCTCCACCCATCAGCCACGGAACATTCTTCGCCACCGCGTTCAGGACCTTGGAATTGGATTCGCGTGTCGCAATACCTTTAGGATCGGGTGGAAAGCTAGGTATGTCTTTGTCCCAGCCTTCCGGGAGTTCACGCTTCTCTATCAGGTCCCACTGTTCTGCGAGATCGGGAAAAGCCTTGGCCCACGCCTCATACTTACCGTTCCACTCCTGCTCCCATTCGGCTCCTCGCTCAATGGCCCTTTCCATGTGAGCCTTGGCCTCGGGGGGTACGAGAAATTGCGCATCAGGTGGCCAACCGTAAAAGATTTTCGTAAGCCGGACCTCTTCCGGTCCCAGCGCTTCACCGTGCGCTTCCGCGGTGTCCTGTTTATGTGGTGCACCATATCCGATATGGCTATTGACGATGATCAGCGTTGGCCTTTGTGTCTCAGCGTGCGCTGTGCGAATCGCCCGATCAATCTCTGCCAGATCGTTTACATCGCCGACATGCAGCACATTCCAGTGCCAGGCCAGGAATCGCGTTGCGACATCGTCGCTGAACGCCAGGGACGTGTTGCCTTCGATGGTAATATGATTGTTGTCGTAAAACCAGATGAGGTTCGACAAGCCGAGATGCCCTGCTATGGAGGCCGCTTCGTTCGATACGCCTTCCATTAAGTCGCCGTCGCCGCAGATGGCGTAGATGCGATAGTCAAAAACGTCGTGCCCGTCGCGGTTGAAGCATGCATTGAACCAACGTTGTGCTACTGCCATACCCACAGAATTGCTGACACCTTGTCCGAGGGGACCTGTGGTCGTTTCAACTCCCGCTGTAAGCCCGTATTCGGGATGCCCGGGCGTCTTCGACCCCCACTGGCGAAACTGTTTTATGTCATCGAGCGTCAAGTCGAAGCCCGTCAAAAACAGCATGGAATACAGCAACATCGAAGCGTGGCCGTTCGACAGGATGAAACGATCGCGCCCCGCCCAATGCGGATTCCGCGGGTTGAAACGCAAGAACCGGTCCCACAACAGAAACGCCAGCGGAGCCAGCGCCATGGGGGTTCCCGGGTGGCCGCTGTTGGCCTTCTGAACGGCATCCATCGAAAGGGTGCGGATTGTGTTAATGCAAAGTTGTTCGAGTTTCTGCTGCTCTTCCGGGGTGGCTTGCTCTACCTTATTGACAGAGACTTCGGCTTGGGTACTCACGGATGCTGCCCCTCTCGTGTTTTGGGAATTCTGAACTTATGATTGATGAAATGTTCATGATTTCGGACCGCCCAGCCGGCCGAAAATACCGTGGCGGCAGTATAAACCTCGTTGCGGATGCACTCAGAAAACCCACAGTACAAATACTCAGATATCGTTTCAAATGGGTTACATTGCTTGGTTTCCATGTTGAATGAAACAGCCGTCAGGACCCCGCGGGTCTACAGATGCTTCGTCAACAACCTCACCTTTGCGGCTGTGTCGGTTTTACTGCCTTTGATACACCATCGGACGCGCCACTCAGTTCATCGGCCAGCGCATCGGCGTGGTACACCTTCCGAAGCACCTCCATAATTGCCCGCGAGTCAGTTGCCACTGACCGGCCGACCAGGTCGTCAAACACGAAATTCCAAGGCAGAGACTCGATATTGCCATCAAAGATGATGCCCACGACCTCGGCATTCTTGTTGATCAGCGGACTCCCCGAGTTTCCGCCGATGATATCCGGAGTTGAGACGGTATCGAACGGTGTCTTCAGGTCAAGCGACGATTTGGACTTTATCCAACTTGCCGGCAATTGGTACGGAGGCTTGCTTCCGTGCTTGGCCGCATGGTCATACGTGCCGCCCAGCGTGGTGTACCAAGGTAGGTGTTGACCTTTTAGGTCATAGCCCTTGATTGCCCCATAGCTGAGCCGCAGGGTAAACGTCGCGTCAGGTGGAACATTCAGCCCCCCCTGTGCAAAGCGGATTTTCGCAATGTCCCCGGCATTCTTGCGCAGCGCTGGATCCACCTCGTCGTCGTAGCGCTTGCGCACGGCGCGGGCATACGGATCCACCTGCCTCATCATCACGATCAAAGGATCATTGCTGGCGTCCACCGCAGCTTTGCCGCCTTCATACAACTGCTTTCGATAGGCCACGTCTTGCAGTTTCGTGCCGTCGATGAGCTCTGTGGCCCGCTCTTCCGGAGATTTGCCTCCCAGCGCGACCTTGACAGCTTCATTACTGGCACCGAGCACCTCTTGCATCTCGCTCAAGCTCTGCGCCAGTTGGGCAATTTCCAAAGATTTGTAGATTGGCGCTGTCGAGAACAGCTTTTGTTCCAGCGAAGGCAGTGTCGAGTCCTGATAACCCCACAGACGCTCGCCGTTAGGCTTTGGCTTCTCCTCGCCTACCCGCACGAGCATCCGCGCATATCCGGCCAGCGTACCCCGGAAGCCTCCCATCCGTTCCGCCGCAGCGACATCGCCACTCGACCCGCCGAACGAGATACCCTGCAGATAGTACAAGGGCTTGTAAATCTGCTTCTGAACATTCATTAGGGCACTGATCTCTGCCCACGGATTGCCATACTGCTGCTTTACCTTAGAGTCGCCGGCAACATACGCTTTGAGGTTGGCCTCTTCCCTAGCCTTTTTGTCCATGAGAGATTTGTCGTGTAACCCGGCGTTGTAACCCATATAAGCCTTGGCTGAGTTTTGGACACTAAACAGTTCGCTTTCGGCCTCACGGGCGTGTTCCTCCGATTGCGCGCTGTATTTCTTCAGCATCGCAACTCGCTTGTCCAGGGCTTTCATTAACATCGGGTACTGGTTGTCTCGCAGATATTCCAATTGGTCTACTGTCAGCAGGCGGTTGGTTCTTCCCGGGTGTCCCGAGACAAAGACCAGATCTCCGTCGCTAATCCCGGTCTTCGACCATTTCAGGTAGTCAGGGGTTTTCGCCGGCTGCCCATTTTCGTACGCACGGAAGAACGAGATGTCGAGGTCGTATCGCGGATATTCGAAGTTATCGGGGTCGCCACCGAAGAACGCGATGTCGAACTCCGGCGCCATGACCAGGCGAATGTCGCTGTACGTTTTGTACTTGTACAGGTGATAAAGCTCTCCGGAATACAGTGTCACCACATCACATCGCAATCCGCCGACAGAGCACTCTTGTTCCAGCGAGGACATCACCTCACGCTCGGCTTTTCCCACCTCTGCCGATGACATGCCCGGCTTTGTCGCGGCGTTGACTCTGGCGGTCACATCCTGGATGCCCACTAAGACAACGAACTCCACACCCGGACATTTGGGCTCATCAGCCTGCGTGGCTGCGTAGAAGCCATCCTTCATGTAGTCCTTGCCACCGGTGGAGAGATCGTGAATGCAGCTTTGTGCGATATGGTGGTTTGTAAAAATGAGTCCATTTGGGGAGACGAGCGAAGACGATCCGTTGGGAGCACGTGCGGAAGACAGGCGGACGTGGTCCAGCCATTCCTGGGAAGGCTCGAAGCCGTACTTGGCCTTTACCTTCGCACCAGGGAACTCGTTGAATAGCCACATGCCTTCATCGGCCATTGCAAAGCAGGTGAGAATGAGAGAAACGAGGATGAGTAAAGCGAGAGAACGTCGGATCATGGATCGCTCCGAGAACGGAATTGTCATGTACATCCCCAGCCGACTGGAGCGGCCTAAGCAAACTCTCCACTATAATCTTCGGTCTTTTGACCCGGCAACCACTGGGGTTAGCGAGACTCTGTCGCAACCACGAATGCAATTTCAAGATGGGTCAAAGTGCGGGAATCACGGAAGGACAAGCCGCCAAGCGGCGGCTTTGAAGTAAGCCCGGGAGGGGGCTAAGTCCCGGGTCCAGTGGGGAAGAATACCCAAGCCGCGTAGTAACGACACCGTCTTCACCGCCACTCCTTCAATACATCCAGGTTGCACAATTTTGTCTGTTTCCCGCTCCCCATTCGGCCTGATCTACCCTAGAATCAAGTGCAATCCGAACGGACCGCGATCGCCCGAGGAATTCATGTCGATAACTCAATCGCCGCGAGGCCTGCAAGGCGTCACGGCAGTCAATTCGAGCATCTGCTACATCGATGGCGAGCAGGGTGTACTCGCCTATCGTGGAATCGACATTCATGAGCTGGCCACACACTCCAATTTCGAAGAGTGCTGCTACCTCCTGTGGTGTGGCCGATTACCAAACCAATCCGAACTGGAAGAGCTGAAGCTCAGCCTCGCACGCGAGCGCAAGCTCGACCCCGCTATTGTTAACCTGCTTCGCCAGGCACCCATGTCGGTAGCACATCAAATGTCCGGTCGAATTAGCACGTGATATGTCCGCTTTTCCGGCGGTGAGAGTAGGAGACCATGCGAAGCATGGACTTTTACTCGAAGGCCGCCATGGAGCGGACGATGAAA
>Ga0306926_10000358_pt1 | contig 41129 bp, 31 predicted proteins | sample flu12Cox44000178_FD_203759 | JGI IMG/M metagenome (GOLD analysis project Ga0306926, IMG submission 203759) | Lab enrichment of tropical soil microbial communities from Luquillo Experimental Forest, Puerto Rico - flux8day.12C.oxic.44.000.178 (v2)... | ecosystem: Environmental > Terrestrial >... | reverse complement strand
GCTTTCGCTTCGGAATCCCGCGATTCTCGATGACCCGAAGCTGTGCTGTCAAGCAAGGCGGAGTGCGCCGCGGCCGGATCCGAGCCGAGCGTCCTCGGAGTCAAACAACCAACCGCATGGTGGGCCAAGTGCTTGTCTTTCAGTGGAAATGCGTGTGACTCCGGTCACAATTCGATGTGCGGAGGGTCACGGCTGGGCCCTCTGTAACCGGCAGAAACTGACTTCGGAGGGTAAGGGAGGATCCGGTCATGATGCTTGCCTACCGACTCGTCCGCCTGATCGAGACTCACTCCGATGGGCTCGCCGCCAGCCTGCTTAAGCGAGTGCAGAACTCGGAGTTCACCCGCGATTACCGCAATGTTCCGCAAGCAGACCTCGAAGAACGAGTACACGAAGTTTATCGCCACCTGGGCGACTGGCTGCTGGGCAAGAGCGAGTTCGACATCAAGGAGCGTTATCAGGAGATCGGTGCTCGCCGGTACACCCAGCACGTGCCGTTGAACCAGCTCGTCTGGGTGATCGTGCTGACCAAGGAAAATCTCTGGGAGTATCTGAAGAACGAAGCCGGCATGGAGCGCCCGACCGAGGTCTTCGGCGAGCTGGAGATGCTGCAGCTCCTCGACCAGTTCTTCGATCGCGCGATTTTTTACGCCACGCTTGGCTATGAGGAAGCGTGCGTGCACACGGAAGGGAACAGCGTACACGCGCCTGTTTGAACGTTAGAGGAGAAAGCCACGATGTCTTGGGAGATCGAGTACCAGAAGAAGCTGAGGACCCCGGAGGAAGCGCTACGGTGCGTGCAGGCTGGCATGCGGGTCTACATCCAGCCAGGCTGCGCCGAGCCGGAAACACTGGTTGAGGCCTTGATGCAGCGTGGACCCCAGGTGCAGGAGGTTGAGATCGTGCACATGATGACCATGGGCACCGCGCCCTACGTCGCTCCGGAGATGGCCGGACACTTCCGCCACAACGCAGTGTTCATCGGCGCCAACGTGCGCGAGGCCATCAATGAAGGCCGCGCCGATTACACGCCCATGTATCTCAGCGAGATCGAAGATCTGTTCGAGAGCGGGGCCATGCCGCTCGACGTGGCCTTGATCCAGGTTTCCCCGCCAGACTCTCATGGTTTTTGCAGCTTCGGAGTTGGCGTCGATACCACGCTTACCGCGGCGCGACTGGCGAGCTATGTCGTGGCCCAGGTGAATGACCAGATGCCGCGCACTTACGGCGATAGCTTTGTCCACGTGAGCAAGATCGACGCGGTGGTGGAGTCTTCGCGGCCGCTGTGCGCGATGCAGCGGGTCGAGGCCACCGACATGCAGGAGGCTATTGCCCGCAATGTAGCCGGACTGATCGACGACGGCGCTGTTCTGCAGACCGGCATCGGTGGGATCCCGGACGCGGTGCTCCCGCTGCTCATGGACCGCAAAGATCTCGGGGTGCACAGCGAGCTTGTCTCAGATGGGGTGATTCCGCTCATTGACGCGGGCGTCATTACCGGGGCCCGCAAGAACTTCAAGCCGAGGAAGATCATCCTCGGCTTTGTTTTGGGCACCCAGAGGCTGTTCGACTACGTGGACGACAACCCGATTTTCGAATTCCACCCGACCGCCTACACGAATGATCCGGCATTGATTGCCCGCAACGACCACATGGTGGCGATCAACTCGGCCCTGCAGGTCGATCTGACCGGGCAAGTATGCAGTGACTCAATCGGCACCTACTTCTACAGCGGAATCGGCGGGCAAGTGGACTTTCTGCGGGGAGCTTCGCGCTCCAAGGGCGGCAAGCCGATCATTGCGCTCCCCTCGACCGCCAAGAACGGAACCATTTCGCGCATCACCCCCATGCTCGCGCCGGGTGCGGGTGTGGTTACTTCGCGCGGTCTGATCCGCTATGTCGTGACCGAGTATGGAGTGGCATACCTACACGGGAAATCCATCCGCCAACGCGCGCAGGCTTTGATCGAGATCGCGCATCCCAAGTTTCGCGACGAGTTGTACGAGTACTGCGAGCGTACCAAGTGGTTGCAGCGTCCGCAGGCAAAGGAACCGGCGACTTCGAGGTGACTATGGCAACGGTGGCACGGGGCAAGGTTGCTGTAAACGATCAGGAGTGCAAAGGCTGTGGGCTCTGCGTGGAGTCGTGCCCGCCGAAATGCCTGGAACTGGCGGCCGGTCTAAGTGCTTACGGCGTCCATCCCGCGCGCTACAAGGAGGAAGGCTGCACGGGATGCGGAATTTGCTTCTACTGCTGTCCAGAGCCGGGCGCGATCACCGTGTTCCGGCTCGCGGCGCCTGCCAAAGCCGTAGTTGCGCAACCAGGAGACGGCCATGCGGCAACTGTGTAAAGGCAATGTCGCCATCGTGAAGGGGGCGATCCTGGCCGGATGCCGCTCCTTCTACGGATATCCGATTACTCCAGCCAGCGAAATCGCCGAGGCTGCTGCTCTTTATATTCCGCAGGTAGGAGGCACGTTCCTGCAGGCGGAGAGCGAAGTCGCCGCCATCAACATGGTGTACGGCGCGGCTGCATCTGGGGCCCGCGTCATGACCGCATCCTCCGGCCCCGGACTCAGCTTGATGCAGGAGGGTATCTCCTACATCGCCGGCGCCGAACTGCCGTGTGTCATCGTGGACGTGGTGCGCGGTGGTCCGGGTCTCGGCAACATTGCTCCCGAGCAGAGCGATTACTTCGCCATGGTGAAGGGCGGAGGGCATGGGAGCTACCGCAATATCGTGCTCGCTCCCGCCTCGGTGCAGGAGATGGCGGACCTAACCATCCTGGCATTTGAGCTGGCCGACAAGTATCAGAACCCGGCGGTCGTTCTGGCTGACGGCTTCATCGGCCAGATGATGGAGCCGCTGGAGTTGGAGTATCGGGAGATCGCGGCTCCCGAAAAACCGTGGGCAGTGAAAGGCACTGTGGACACGCGCAAGAACCTCGTGAGCTCGATCTTCCTCGAGCCAGACCATCTGGAAGACCACGTGCGCAAAATGGAAGCCAAATACAGGCGCGCACAACCGGAAGAGGCACGCTGGGAACTCTATGACACCGACGATGCCGAAGTTCTGCTGCTGGGCTACGGCATCACCTCACGCGTTCTCCGCTCGGCGGTCGAGACGGCGCGCTCTCAAGGCCAGCGGGTAGGACTGTTCCGCCCGATCACGTTGTGGCCATTTCCGTCTGAGGCCCTGGCAAAGGCCGCGTCCGGTGTGCGCCAGGTGCTGGTCGTCGAGCTCAGCAACGGGCAAATGGTCGAGGACGTGCGCTTGAGCCTGAACGGCAAGGTGCCCGTGGATTTCTACGGCCGCTGCGGGGGTAACGTTCCCTCCGTGGAAGAGATTCACACAGAAGTCCTGGTGCGCATGAATTCCATCGTTGAAACAGATTTGGCGGGACGATTGACACACGCGCGGTAAACGAGGCAGCCATGGCAGACGAAATAAAGACGCTGCTCCCAGAGCACGAACTGACAAACAACGGCTACGAGGTCATCCACGAGAAGTCGCCGCTGTTTTATGACCGCTACGAGCGCAAGAGCGACCTGCAAGGGCAGACGCACTATTGTCCCGGCTGCGGCCACGGCGTCGCGCACAAGCTGATCGCCGAGACTTTGGAAGAGCTGGGGTTGCAGGACCGCACCATCTTCGTAAGCCCGGTCGGCTGCTCGGTGTTTGCCTATTACTACTTCGATGTGGGCAACGTGCAGGCAGCCCATGGCCGTGCCCCGGCCTGCGCCACGGCGATCAAGCGCACCTGCCCCGACAAGATCGTCATCTCTTACCAGGGTGATGGCGACCTGGCCGCCATCGGCACTGCGGAAATTGTGCACGCCGCCAACCGGGGGGAGAAGATCACCGTCTTCTTCGTGAACAACGCCATCTACGGCATGACGGGTGGCCAGATGGCGCCGACAACGCTGGTCGGCCAGAAGAGCACGACATCGCCTTGGGGACGACGGCCCACGAACGAGGGTTATCCGCTGCACATGTCGGAACTGCTGTCGACCCTGGAAGCACCCGTATACGTCGAGCGTGTGGCGCTGTGCGACAACAAGAACATCATGAAGGCGCGGCGCGCCGTGCGCAAAGCGCTCGAGTTGCAGAAAGACGGCGTCGGCTTCTCTTTCGTCGAGATCCTCTCCCCCTGCCCGACCATCTGGGGCAAAGATCCGATCGAAGCTCGGCGCTGGGTCGCGGAGAAGCTTGTGCCCACGTTCCCCCTGAATGTCTTCCGCGACCGGAGACCCGGGGAGGTCACGGGCAATACACCTCCTCAAAGGACCGTGTCCGACGTTCTCGAGATCAGCGCGCAGCAGCGGGCCGCGGCCAAATCCCGGCCAGAGCATCCGCACCACTTCCGCGATTACACGATCAAGGTCGCCGGCTTCGGCGGACAAGGCGTGCTGTTGCTCGGCCAATTGCTCACCGAGATGGGCATGCGCGAAGGCCTGGAGGTGAGCTGGCTTCCATCTTATGGGCCGGAGATGCGTTCGGGCAGCGCTCACTGTCATGTGTGCTTATCGAACGAGCGGATCGGTTCACCCCTGATCTCGCACCCCAATGTTCTCCTCGCTATGAACGAGATCTCGTTGCGAAAGTTCGCGAGCCAGGTTGCATCCGGGGGAGTCATTCTGTACAACCGCGACCGCTGGCCCACCGATTTCGCGTTGCCGCAGGCCCGCGTGATCTGCATTCCCGCGTCTGAGCTGGCCGACCGGCTGGGTTCGACGAAGGTCACAAACATCGTGATGATGGGCGCATTGCTGGAAGAAACCGAGTGCTTGGCGCCTTCCACGGCAATAGGCGTGCTCGAGGACAAGATCAAAAACCTAACCCTGCTGGAGATCGATCGCCAGGCTTTGGCCGCCGGCCGCACCTTCATCGACAGCCAGGTGAGGGTGGGTGCCGTGAGTCAGCCGGACGGTTTTGCCTACTAGAAATAGCAGAAACTCAGAAGAAGAAATCCGCCTTTCCATACCGTGAAAAATCGCCTTTTCTTCTCTAAAAGATGCCGACCAGTCGATCGGTAAACCCCCTTCCAAATTGCACATAAACAGCTACGTTTTCTTGTGTGTCCATGTTGCGTAAGTTCTCGAAAATAAACACTGTTCTGTGCTCACCGTTCGTGAGCGCCATCGTCTAAAGACACAATTCAGGCAAGCGATTCGCTGGCAGCGAGCTGTTGAGTTGCAGCAGGCGGGTCGAAGAACTGACGGGCTGTTCATAACCTAACCAGCTAGCAGGGGACGTGCGCGCTTTCCGTCTCGGGTTTCTCCCCACGGCGGGATGCGAAGCACGGGAGGGTGGTGTTTCATGGAAGTCGGTCGCACTGAGTTCACCAACGGGAACAAAGGCATGCCGGGTACTAACGATCCGCATGTGTTGGAAGTGGTTCGCCAGGCTCATGAAGAACTGCGGCAACTGATGCGCCAGCGGGCCGATGTGATGAAGAGAATTGGCACGGTGAAACAGACAATCGTGGGGTTGGCCAACCTCTTCGGAGATGAAGTACTCAGCGAGGAACTGCTCGAGCTCGTTGACCGCAAATCCAACGGGCGACAGCCCGGGTTTACCAAGGCTTGTCGCATGGTGCTGATGGAAGCCAACCGCGCCTTGGGTGCTCGCGAAGTGTGCGAACTGATCCAGCAGAAGGTGCCGCCGATCCTCGCGCGCCACAAGGATCCGCTCGCGTCGGTCACGACAGTGCTCAACCGGTTGGTCGAGTACGGTGAGGCCCGCTCGCTGGTGCGCGAGAATGGACGCCGTGCCTGGCAGTGGGTTGCCGATCCCGACAACCCCGCGAACAGCCAGCTGCCTCGCGCCTGAGCGAGGTCATGGTCGGGTTGGCTAGGCTCCGGAGTTTGTTAGTCTGGAGCGCGTGACCGGTCGCGACAAATCTCAACCGTGGCCCCTATACCAGAACCGGTGGGCCGCGGCCATCCCCGTCAGCCTCGGACTCGCAATCTGCTGTCTGATCTTCTTCGCATGGCTCTCCGAGCAGGTGCTGAAGCAAGGCACCGATCAGTTCGACGCCGTCATTCGTTCCGCCGTACACCAGCACGCTTCACCTCTTCTCACCACTGTCATGTCCGTGATCACCCAACTAGGAAATTGGCAAGTGATGATGGCGGGGACGGTCTACCTCCTGCTGGTTTGCTGGTACCGTCAAGAGCGGGGCCTGCTGCTGTTGGTGTTGGTCACCATGGCGGGAGTCGGAATTCTCGACGGTACTCTGAAGCTCGTGTTCCACCGCATGCGCCCCGATCCCTTCATCGGAAGTAAACCCAGTACGTACTCCTTTCCCAGCGGCCACGCCCTGGTTTCGTTGTGCTTCTACACGCTGGTTGCGGGGATTCTCAGCTTGCGCTCGGACCGGCACTGGAACCGTGTGCTGATTTGGACGGTTGCGAGCCTGTTGAGCGCGTTAGTCGGCTTGTCGCGCATCTATCTCGGCGTGCACTGGCCGAGCGATGTTGTTGCCGGCTACGCGGCGGGATTGATCTGCATGGGTTCGGTTCGCGTCCTGGCCAGCCTCGCGACGCCAACCAAGCACACAACACCTGCGTAGTTCGAAAGCGCATTCCGCCGGCCTTCGCTACACTGCGAGCATTTTTTGAAGGAAACCGCACCGGGCGCGCTAGTGCGGCGTCCCGATGCGGCCTGGCAGAAACTGGATACCAGTACCGCCCTTACTGCATGGAGCTGGCAGCTTGTGAGAAAACACCGTTGGCGTTGGAACCGATCAGGCGGACGGTGCCCACGACGAGCACGAGGATAACCGCGAGCATGACGGCGTATTCAGCGATGTCTTGCCCCTGGTCTTCGGACCAGAGACGGGACAACAGGGGGAGGACTGACATAGTTCGCACCTTCCGGTTGAAGAAGTTGAGGATGCGATTATCACCCAGTAACGCACCGAAAGCACATAACTAAAGTGAGTGAACCTGTGGAAATGCCGTGGAAAGTAGTAGATAACCCTATTACTTTTCCACAGAGCGGGACCGGGCTTGTGGAGACGGCTTGCGCCGACGGGTTCCAGCATGGCGAGCGGTTTAGGCGCGCGAGGTGAGTGTCACTCCTATGCGCCCTCCTCGATTAGGGTCTAGGGGATTGCTGGAAACGAACTAACCGAGCCGCGTCCCGGTCGATTCCCGAACCACGAGTTCGGGCTCGATCGCAATTTCGCGCGGGTCTTGCTTCTTGCTTTCAATGCGCTCAAGCAGCGTTTGGGCCGCGATGGTGCCCATGCGGATCAGGGGCTGCCGGACGGTTGTCAGGCTGGGCGTGTTGTAGGCCGCACCCTGGATGTCGTCAAAGCCGACTACCGAGACATCCTTGGGAACGCTAAGGCCCTCCTCCTGAAACGCGCGAATGGCGCCGATCGCGGAAAGGTCGTTGTAGGCAAACAACGCCGTGAAAGGCACACGCCGTTCGAGCAGTTGCTTGGCAAAAGGATAGCCGAGCTGAGGAGTGGGATCGTCGATGTCGATTTGCACCGTGAGCTCCGGCTTAACCTCGATCTTCAGTTCCTGCGCGACCTCCGCGATGGCGTTCCAGCGATCTTCGGAATCGGAGCTGAAGCGCGAGCCCTTCATAAAGGCGATTTTCCTGTGCCCCAGATCGAGCAAGTGCTCGAGGGCGACTCGAGCTGCGTGATGGTGGTCGAGGACGATGTTCGTCACGCCCGGAAACGCTTTGTGCCCCGCGACCGCCACGGTCGGCAGAGGCGGGGCTTCGCGCAATTGCATGTCTACGGCGATGAATCCCTCGACCCCGCGTTCCAGCAGGATTTGCGCGTAGCGGTCGAGCAGCTCGGGGTCGTGGCGGTGAACAACGGTCAGAAAGAAGAAGTTCTTCGAGCGCAGATACTGCTCCACGCCGCTGATCACACCCGACCCGTAAGCGTCGCCGATTTCTTCCACAATCACGCCGATCGTGTACGTGCGCTTCTTGCGCAACGATTGTGCGAAGAAGTTGGGGCGGTAATTCAGTTCCCGGGCGGCCTGGAGGATGCGGTTCTTGGTCGACTGTGGAATGGAGCGCGCGGAAGGCGCGTTGTTCAGAACGGAAGAAACCGTGCCAGGCGTGAGTCCGACATGCTCGGCCACGGCGCGCAAGGTGACCACGCCGGATTTTCGGGTACGCGGTTTCTTCGGCTTGGGGATCTTTGGCATTGTCAGATTCGGTTGCTTCCGAAAACCTGGGAAAGCAACGGGCCAAAATTGTAACTGGGAACGCGGCGGTGCGCCAGCCCCTATGCATGGAGCCAATCCCTAGAAAATCGATTTGTTAGCTGGGTCCGTTAAATTTTCCGATCCGGCCGCCCAGCGGGGCTTCGGTGAAGCGAAGGACCAGGTGCCTATTTTGGCTCAGGCGAGGGCAGTGGAATCTTGTCCTTCACTCCCTGTCCCTCGACCACCGTGTAGATGAAATCAGCCGGCAGGTCACGCAGCGTCTCAGTGTTCCCGTTAGGCCAGCGGATCGTAACTTCATCCATCTTCGTGCTCTTCTCCAGACCAAAATGCTGGCGCAGATCGTTCTGCGAGATGTAGCTGGAACCGCCTTTTACTTCGCTGAATTGCGTCAGCTTGCCGACGCGTACCGTAACCCGCGCGCCGATAGCAAGCCGATTGCTCGTGGTCCCGATCAACTTGAACAGCACCCGATGGTTTCCGTTCTGACAGTGATTTAGCAGCAACGAAGGAGGCTCGCCGACATTCAGTGTAACGATGTCGATGCAGCCATCGTTGTTGATGTCGCCGAAGGCAGCGCCACGGCGCGACTGCAGGGAGACGTCGCGCAGGCCCGTGGCCGAGCCCACTTCTTCAAAAGTGCCATCGCGCCTGTTGCGGAACAGCACCATCGGCTGCCGGAAGTGGGCAGCGTTTGGAATGGTATCGACTTGCGGGTACACGTGCCCGTTGGCGGCAAAGATGTCGAGCCAGCCGTCATTATCCATATCGAAGAATGAGGTCCCCCAGCCCACGTAAGGATGACTGGGCTGCGCGATCTGGGAACTCCAGCTCACATCTGCGAATCCGTCGGCGCCGTTGTTGTGATACAGCGTGTCAGACTGATCTACAAACTCGGTCACAAACACGCTTAGACGCCCGGAGTGATCGTAGTCGCCCAGGTCGACACCCATCGAGCCGAGTTCCTGGCCATCGCCGCTCAAGTCGGCTCCCTCCAGAAGTCCGATTTCCTCGAACGTGCCGTTGTGCTTGTTGCGGTAAAGGTAGTTCGGCCCGGCATCGTTCGCGACGTAGAGGTCCGGCCAGCCATCGTTATCGATGTCTCCCCAAACGACGCCCATGCCATAGTAGCGATGGACATCTTCCACGCCGGCTTTCTTCGTCACATCCTCGAAGGTTCCGTCGCCACGATTGTGAAAAAGGAAATCTGACTCTCCCTGCATTCCCCACGGGCCGCACTGCACCAGCACGCCGCGAAACTGGCAGAACCGTTCGTCGCTGCCGAGCTCGGGCAACTTATTCATGTCCACATGCACGTAGCGCGAGACATAGAGGTCGACATGGCCGTCGCGATCGTAGTCACCCCAGGCCGCGCCCAGGCTCAAGCCACCGATGGCAAGCCCCGCCTTCTCGGTGACGTCTTCGAACTTGCAGTTGCCCAGATTGTGATAGAGAACGTTGCCGCCGTAGCCGGTCACGTACAGGTCCGGGAGACCGTCGTTGTCGTAGTCGGCAACGGCCACCCCCATACCCCAGCCTTTGCGGGTAAGCCCTGCCTGTGCTGTGATATCGGTAAACTTCAGGTCGGCGTCCTGGTGATAGAGCGTGACCATCAGATCGCCGCCTTGTTTGCGGTAGCGGTCTACGTTGGAACCTCGAACCGCCACGATGTCCAGCTTGCCGTCGTTGTCGCAATCGATCAGCCCGATCCCCCCGCTCACCGACTCGATGATGTACCGCTTGTCGGTCGAGGAAACGTGCGAAACGGTCAGCCCAGCCTGCTGGCCGATGTCTTCAAAACGGGGAAGAGCAGGAGGCGCAGCCAGTGGCGGCTTGGAGGGTGCAGTGGTTTGGGCCACGAAATTAGCCGCCAATAGCAGGCCCACCAGGAAATGACTGCGCATGAGAGGGTTCCACGATTGTAGCCGATGGGGCAGGCAGGGCGCCCTCGCCAGACCGCACAGGGCGCGGATCAAAACTGCCTCTCCCAGTCGGACATGTCCTTCTTCACCCGCGAACCCGTCCATCGTGTTTCCGCCATCCACCTCCGTAACTTGCTGAGAGCATTACCCTCTACTAGGCTCGAGGGGGATGGAACTTCAGGCACTGCTGTTTACGACGGACAGGGGCAGCGCAGCCACGCTGTGCGAGGTTCTGACCGAACTCGGCATCCATGCCGAGATCTGCTCCGAAATGCTGGTCGCGTCGGAACGTATTGGCCGGGAGCCTTACGACGCCATCGTCGTTGATTGGGATAACGAGGTCGAAGCCGCCTTTCTCTTGAAGAAAGCGCGCGAGCAAAGAGTCTTCAGCCTGAATCTTGCACTTGTTCCTGACGAAGCGACAATCGCGCGGGCCCTGCAACAGGGGGCCAACTCCGTCATTCGGAAGCCAGTCGACATCGCGCAGGCCAGCGACACGCTGGCCACGGCGCGCGATTTGATTCTTTCGCGTCATACAGAACAGCGAGAAAAACAGGCGCGCTTGACCGCACTCGAGGCCGAAGCCGAACCGCTCGAAGACGCTCCGATCCAAGAGTTACCCGCACCGAAGAGTGGTTTTCTGCAGCAAAGCATGACGCGCACGGCGTTCGAGGCGGAGCAGAAAATCACTCGTAGACAGAGCCAACGAGAATCAGGATGGCAGGCCGCACGCGGCCCAGCCTCCATGCAAAACGCAGAGGCCGGAGTCCGCGAACCAGAGCCGATCACCAAGAAGCGTTGGGATGAAGTGAAGACGATCTTCCGCGAGGATGCGGACGCATCCCGCGGGCAAAAGCCGGACACAGGAAGCGCCCACTCTGAAGATTCGGCTGGGGTGTTCTCCTCGTTCACGGAGCCCGAAGGAGACCCTCAGACTCTTGGAGATATTGGGACCTCTTCCCCTCCGCAGTACGTGGTATTTGCGGTTGTTGCCTGCGTGCTGATCGCGGGGGTTCTATATGTGTGGGCGCCGGGAGACTCTTACCTGGGACGAATGACCTCCGCTTTTCATGCATTCTCCGTGAAGGCGAAAGCGACTACGGAGAAGCCCACTGCCGCTCCTGCCCCACCGTCGCCTGAGAAGCCTACCCCGGTGCTTGCCGCCAGCAAACCCGAGGATCTACTGATGGCGGATCCACCCGCGGTATCGACGGACGTCGATCCCAACAATATCCGGATCATCGAGACCAAGAACATCCCAAAGGCCGGAGCCCAGCAACCGCCGAGCAATGAGCCGCCACCGGATTCCGACCAGGCCAGAGCTTTGACGCAAGGGGCTTCCGATGGAGCATCCAGTGAAGCAACGGCGGCTGTGCAAGACTTGCGGGCGACAGCGGCACCGCAACGGCCGCCGGTAGCCTCTCCTCCTCCTGTTCCTAAACGGGTTCCGGAAGACACCATGCCGTCCACGGAGGAGAGGACAGGTGTGGTGATTCCCGATAGCCTGAGGACCACGCCGGCGCCTTCCCCTGCCAGCAGTCTTGAGCCGTTCACCATTTCAGAAGCGACGGCACAGGCTCTGTTGATTCACCGAGTCGAGCCTCAGTATCCCGCACAAGCCTTGGGCCAGCATCTTGACGGCGCGGTTGTACTGCAGGCCTGGGTCGGCAGGGACGGGGTGGTTCGCGACGTGAAGTTGGTGCGAGGCTACTTCGTACTGGGGCGCGCCGCTTTCGATGCCGTGAAGCAATGGCGCTACAAACCTATCCTGCAGGACGGACGGGCAATCGACTTTCAGACCTCGATCACGCTGAACTTCCAGCATCCGAACTAGATTCGTCTTAAGCAGTTGGAGCAGAGGCATTTACCGGATCCCGACAAGTCAGTCGGATGGGTTCGCCCCGGCCAGGATAGCTTTCAGATGCGAAGTGATTGGCTTCGTGCTTCAAGGCCGGCCCGGTAGTTACCGGCGGTGCTTTTTCGGGCAGCCGAAACTCGGGCCGAAACATCAATAGAGGATATAATGCGTTTATCCCTCTGGGAGTGACGTTTTCCTTCCTGCGCTGGATGATCAAAAAGCAATGTCCATGAAAGCCAAAGCTGCAATTCTCGTAACGTCGTTCGCGGTCCTGCTGTTTATGGTGGTCGGCGGACTGGGTGGCGTGCGGGCCTCGTCGAACGACGGCGCCTACCGCCAGCTTCAGGTCTATAGCGAAGTGCTGTCGCGTGTAAACAGCGAATATGTGGAAGACCCCAACATTCCCAAAGTAACCGACGGCGCACTGCACGGTCTGCTCGAAGCCCTCGATTCCAACTCCAGCTACATGAGCCCCAAGGAGTATGAGGAGTACAAAGCGAAGAAGTCCGATGCTAAGGGGGACATCGGGGCTGCGGTCTCCAAGCGATTCGGATATGCGGCGGTGATCTCGGTGGTTCCCGGTGGCCCGGCGGACAAGGCGGGCATTCAGGGATCCGATATTTTCGAGGCCATCGACGGGCACAGCACGCGAGAGATGTCGCTGGCCGGCATCCGCGCCATTCTGGCTGGACAGCCGGGGTCCAACGTGACCGTATCGGTGGTGCGCGCTCGCCGTGCGGAACCGCAGAGGCTGGTGATCGCTCGCGACCTGGTGGCGATTCCGACGGTCGCCGAGAAATTAATGGAAGACGGCGTTGGCTACATCAAGGCTGATACCTTCACCAAGGGCAAGTCGCAGGAAATCGCGGCTCGCGTCAAGTCCCTGCAGAAGCAAGGCGCGAAGAAGTTCATTCTCGACCTCCGGAACAACGGAGAGGGTGACGAGCTTGAGGGCATTGCGACCGCGAACCTCTTCCTGAATCACGGAACCATCACCTACCTGCAAGGCCAGAAGTATCCGCGAGAGGCCTTCGCTGCAGATCCGGCCAAAGCGATTACGAGCCTTCCTGTTGTCGTTCTGGTAAACCGCGGGACCGCCGGCCCTGCCGAAGTGGTCGCGGCCGCGATTTTGGAGAACGCTCGCGGCGACGTGGTTGGCGACAAGACCTTCGGCGATGGCTCGGTGCAGAAGCTGATCGACCTGCCCGACGGCTCGGCTCTGATTCTCTCGGTTGCCAAGTACTATTCTCCGAGCGGCAAAGCGATTCAGGACACCGCCATCACGCCGAACGTCGTGGTCGCGGATGCGGACGAAGACGCGCCCTCGCCTGAGGACGATCAGGATTCGGCTGCACCGGCAGACGAAACCAAAACCAAGTCCGTCCAGCCCGACGAGCAATTGCGGAAGGCGATTGAAGTCCTGAGGAAGCGGGAGACCAAGGCCTAAGAGCAGCTTGTAGCTGATCGCTGGTAGCAACTGCGCGCCTTCGATGTGCGCGCAGTTTTGTTTTTGGCTTTTGGGCCGTCCGCTGCCAGCTACCAGCCATCGGCTACCAGCCACCAAACTGCTATCCTGAACGCATCCCATGAGGTCCATCTTCGAGGATGCGCTGGTCGAAGAAGCGGAGCGACACAAATTCGTCGGCCGTCTCTTGCTGGGTTTTCTGGTGCTTGTCGCGGCGCTGATCGGCGCTACCGCCGGGCTTTTATTGGTGTACTCCACCGATCTTCCTCAGGTCGACGAGCTCGAGCACTATCGGCCCAGCTCCATCACCGAACTCTACGACGACCAGGGCCGCGTGATCGGGTCCTTCGCTTTGCAACGCCGGGTCCTGGCCAACTACGAGGACTATCCTCAGGTTTTGCGCGACGCCCTGATCTCCACCGAGGACAAAGATTTTTTCGAACACTCCGGGATCAACTTCTGGCGCATTGTTGGCGCTGCGTACCGCGACATTGAGTCGGGCGGCAAAGTGCAGGGCGCTTCTACTTTGACGATGCAGCTTGCCCGCAACCTTTTCCTTTCCCCCGACCGCTCGTTCCACCGCAAAATCCAGGAGGCGCTGCTTGCCATTCAGATCGAGCGCCGGTTCACCAAGCAGCAGATTTTCACCCTCTACGCTAACCAAATCTTCCTCGGTCACGGAGCGTACGGGTTCGAGTCTGCGGCGGAGTACTACTTCAACCAGCCCGCGAAGAAACTAACCCTCGACGAAGCCGCGCTTCTGGCGGGCCTGCCCAAAGCTCCGCAGTATTACTCCCCCATCGCTCATCCCGACCGAGCATGGAAGCGCCGCAATCTGGTCATCAACGCCATGCTCGAAGACGGGAAAATCACGGCGGCGCAGGCGGCAGACGCGAAGTCCAGGCCGATCGGACTCAACGTGCAGCGCGACCCTAATTCATTAGCGCCCTATGCCGTCGAGGAGATCCGCCGCTACTTGGAAAACAAATACGGGAGCGATCAGGTCCACGAGGGCGGGCTGCGCGTTTACACCTCCCTCAACATGGAACTGCAGAGAGCCGCGAACCAGGCTGTTCTGAACGGAGTGGCCGCCTACGAACGCCGCCATGGCTGGAAAGACCACCTGCGGAACGTGGTTGCCAGCGGCCTCGCCCTCGACACTTTCGAAGATGCGGACTGGGACGACGAGCCTGCTTCGAACGACTACGTGCATGCACTCGTGATGAGTGTGAATTCCGGATCGGTGGGCCTGAAATTCGGACGATATCGCGCCACGCTGAGCGCACAAGACGGAGCCTGGACCCAGAAAAAGCCGCAGAACCTCTTGAGGGTTGGCGACCTCTGCTACGTGAAGGTGCTCTCGTTGTCCGCTGACGGCACCGCGCGGATCAGCTTGGAGCAGGATTCCGGCGCGCAGGGAGCGCTGGTGGCTCTGGACAATGCCACCGGGGAGATCAAGGCAATGGTCGGGGGCCGCGACTTCAACGAATCGAAGTTCAATCGCGCAACCCAGGCTCTCCGCCAAGTGGGATCGTCCTTCAAGCCCTATGTCTACACGGCGGTGATCGACCAAGGCGGCAGCCCCGACGATACCGTGCTCGATGCGCCGATCACCTTTGAGAATGGATCTACACCTTACACTCCGCACAACTACGACGAGAAGTTTGAGGGCACGATCACTCTGCGCCGCGCACTCGCCCAGTCCCGTAACATTCCCACCCTGCGCTTGGCCGACCGGGTTGGCATCAAGACCGTAATCGATTACGCCCGCCGCTTTGGCATCACCAGCAATTTGCCGCCGTACCTGCCAGTTGCCCTCGGTGCCGCCGAGGTCACGCTGCTCGAGCAGAGCAGCGCGTATAGCGTGTTTCCCAACGACGGGGTTCGCCTGGTGCCGCGCTACATCAAGAGAGTCACCGACTACGAGGGCCGCGTTCTGGAGGAAAACTTCCCGGAAGTAAAAGATGCGATCTCAGCTCGCACGGCGCGCATCATGACCGGAATGCTTGAGGAGGTGGTGCAGCATGGAACTGCCGCTGCCGCGGGCAACCTGAAGCTGCCGCTTGCCGGCAAAACAGGCACCACCAACGATTTCACCGATGCTTGGTTTGTGGGCTTCTCACCGACGATCACCTGCGGAGTTTGGATCGGCTACGACGAAAAGAAAACGTTGGGAGCGAAAGAGAGCGGAGCGCACGCGGCGCTTCCCATGTGGATGGAGTTCATGAAGGCGGCCTTGGTTGGGAAAGATCCCGGTGCCTTTCAGGTCGCGCCCCCAAGTGCGGCGAATCCCACGGCGCTCAAGATCGACACCCCGGATTCCGCGCCCCCGGAAGACGAAGTCCACTGACGAAAGTGCGATCCCCGTTCGCGAGGATGCGGAGTTCGTCCGCTGGCCGGGTAATCAGTCTGCACCCTGACCCAACGCTCGCCTGCCATGCACTGCGGTGCGCGCTGGTCTTCCGCGGCTGTGCTAGGTTGGGCTTATCGAGTGTTGTTCTGGCCTAACCCGAGCGCGGGCGCTCCAACCCCCGCCTTTGTGAAGGAGCAAGACCGGCGTGTCCAGCAAATTTTTCCAGCGACTGATGGAATCCCTCTGCCCCCACCAATTTTCCTGGCCGCGCAGCGGCGCACATGGCCAGGACTACCAGGTTTGCGTGCTTTGCGGAATCGCCTACGAATATGATGTGCTGACCATGCGCCGCACCGGGCGCGTGATTACGCCAGTGGAAGAGTCGTTCCCCAGGAAGCAGGCCTGAAGGTTGGTGTGGACCGTGCCGGCATCCTGCCGGTTGCCGCAAGAGCTTGCCCTGAGTCTGCCGAAGGGGTGTCCAGCCTGCTTGCTCTCTTAAACGGCGTTCAGCACATGCGCAGCCACTAGTCCGCCGCGGGCCAGCGCCGCTCGGCAGGTTTGCCTTCTGCCCGGAATTGCTCGCCCAGGTTTCTGATGACGGAATTCAATCCACCCATCAGCGTCGCGCGCAGTCGCTCCACAGAATCCTGCTGGAGTTCCTGCAAGGAGCCTGAGAAGATGCGCAGCGTCTCGGTGACCTGGCGATTGAGCGATTGCGCTGTGGAAGCTTCGATCTCCTGCTGAATGGTCTTCAGTTGTGCGCAGGCCGATTCCACCCGTACGCCTAGCTCGCGCGAGCTACGCGCTTCCAATTGCACGAGGATTTCATCGACGGCGCTTTCAAGCTGCCGCCGTACCTCACCCAGGGTATTGCTGGCCATCTGTCCCAGGCGCTTGTCGAGGCCTGACTCCAGGGTTCGGGCGGACTCATCGAGCTTGGCAACGCGTTGATCCAGGCGTGCGAGCTCTTCGTCGATGCGCGTCTTCTCCGCCAGCATCTGAGTTTGCGCGTCATCGAGTTCGCGGCGCCGGGTTTCGTGCTCTTCTCCCAGGTCATGCTGCATGACCCGGAAAAGGTCTTCGCTCAGTTTCTTCAAGCGGTTTCCAGCGTCGACCACATGCTGATGGAACTCACCCATGCCGCGATTCAGGTGCTCGCGCTGATGTTCGGCGATATCGGCGGACAACGTGCGGGCGCGTTCCTCGACAGTCTTCAATTCCTGCGTTACACGCAGCAGGAACTCGTCGCGTGTTTCGGTTGTCTTCTTGTCGATCGCAGCTTTAGCGGCTTCCATCACTTGCGTGACTTGCGCGCGTGATTGTTCCAGCACTCGAGGGCCGAGGTTATTCTTGAGCCGCTCTTCCATCTGGTCCTGCAGTTCGGCCGGAATCTGCCCCAGCGACACCTCGAATTTGCTCCGTCCGCGCGAGAATTTTTCCCGCAGGTCTGATGTCTCCGCTGCCAGGGGCTGAATCAACTCCAAGACCAGCGCCCTCAGGTGCTCGTCGGAGACCTGCTTTTGAATCTTGTCAAACATGCCCTTGAGCGACGGCGAGACCGTCGCCGGATCGGCCACGGACGAAATGGTTCGCGCGGCCAGCTTCGCCGGCAGCTTATCGGAGGTCGGCGCCGACGGTGGCGGCAGTTGTGACCAGTCCGCCGGGTACGTGGTCAGTCCCCAGAAATTCTCAGGCCGGTCAAGCCGCGCCGCGAGCCGCCATTCTGCGCGATCTGAATCGAGTGGCTGGCAGGTGACGACCTTGGCGGTTGTCTCGCGCCCTTCCTTGCTGTGGAAGTGCAACAGAACCCCGGCATCCAGCTTGACCGGGGAACGCAGCGAGCAGCCGTGCGCGTTGACCACCATGGTCTCGCATACTTCCGAAAAGCGCGTGCCTGGTTCGAGGCTGGTTACCAGGACAGGGACATTGACGGGAACTCTGGAACTACGGCGGAGGGGAGCGGGGGCATTCGCCTTGTGCATGGTCACTGCCTTATCGCAACGAGTCAGGGGCTAGCTCGATAGGGTGAGCTGCCCTGCACTAAGTTACCCCCAACCGCGGCGCAAGCATTCGTCTCAGGAGTGCTGTACGAGTTTGCCCAATCGACCCGCGCGGACACGGACTTTGGTAACCGGTGACCGGCTTGTCCCGCGTCGCGATCAAGGCTCGAGTCTCCTCCCGTTGACACTCCACAGGGCGGAAGGGCAAGCTGGATGGCACCGTAACGCGCCTCATTCGGATCGAGTACCCGAGTCTTGCGGGCGATCCCTGATTTCTGATGAAGACTCTATTTCGATTGACCCTGGTGGCTTTGGGATTGATGCTGGTGGCGATCGCCTCCGCCTTGTTGGCCATGCGCATCGCGATTCACACAACTGAAGTGACCGTTCCCAAAATTGTTGGGTTGACGCCGGCAGAAGCGGACCGCGCCGCAGCCGGACTGGGACTTACGGTAATGATCGAGCGGCAGTACTACAGTGCCGACATTGTCGAAGGCAAGATCATGACGCAAATTCCGGCGCCCGGAACGAGAGTCCGTCGCGGCTGGCAGGTGCGCGCGTCCGAGAGTCTTGGTCCCCAGCGCGTGTCCATCCCCGATGTTCTTGGGCAAAGCACGCGCGCAGCCGACCTGAACATCCGCCGGCGCGGCCTGGATATTGGCAGCATGGCCTATGCACAATTGCCCGGCGCGGCTGCCGATCAGGTGATGGCACAAGGCCCGCCGCCCGATGCGAGCGGAGTCTCCGTGCCCCGCATTAATTTGCTGGTAAGCGTCGGCTCACCCGTGTCCGCGTTCGTCATGCCGAGCTTTATCGGGCAGCCGCTGGGCAGCGTAAATCTCCTACTGCTCGACGCGGGATTTCATGTTGGCAACGTGACGGTGGCCGTGCCGCCCGCGCTCGGCGGAGAAGGCGCCAGCGGTACCGCGACCGTCAGTGCGCCTCAACCTTCTCCGGCCAGCATCATCGTGTCGCAAACCCCAGCGCCGGGCCAACGGGTGCTGGCGGGTGCCACTGTGAATTTCGAAGTGCGTTGAAGCACGCGAAGTTCTTTATTCGGTTCGCTCCAGCACGGCAGCGAAAAAGCCGTCACACGGATGGACACCGGGGATTGTGCGCAGAAAGCGCCCGCTGAGCAACGAGTCATAGGGTTGCAGTACCAGTTCGCCCCGCACCCGCAATTCTTCCAATTGCCCTTGCGCGTTGCTCAATCGAAATCCAGGATTTTCACGCAAGGCCTTTTCGACGACCTCTTCGTCTTCCTCCCGCTGCAACGAACATGTCGAATAGATCAGGCGGCCTTCGGGGGCAACGTGCTGCATCGCGGCTTGCAGAATGGCAGCTTGTCGCATCGGCAAATCGTTCAGGTCTTCGGGCTTCAGCCGCCATTTGATTTCCGGATGACGGGCCAGGGTGCCGGTACCCGAGCAGGGAACATCTACAAGCACGCGGTCGAACGGTTCCCGGGCAGGAAGGTCCTGGACGTCGCCGTGAACCACCTCCACGTTGGACGCACGTACCCGCTTTCTCAGCAGTTCAGCGCGGCGCCCATGCTTTTCTGTGGCGATGATGGTTGCTTCCGGATTCCGCTGCGCTATCGCGGCAGTCTTTCCTCCCGGGGCCGCACAACAGTCGAGGATGCGCTTGCCCTCACCCACCAGGGCCGCGATGAGTTGTGAGGCCTCATCCTGTATCGCAATGCGACCCTCGAAGTAAGCTTCCGCCTTGGTTACATCTCCAGCAACGACCCGACGCGCGCTGGACAAAAAAACTCCAGGGGCGAGTTGAATGCCGTGGTTGCAGAGCGTTTTTTCCACTTCCATAGGATCTAAGCGAATTGCGGTTCCGGGAACCGCCTGGTCGTAGGTACAGATCTTCTGGGCCGCTTCGAGTCCGAATTGACTGCACCAGGTCTGCACAAGCCATTCGGGGTGGGCCAGAGTTGCCGCGATGGTGCCTGCATCAACCATCCCTTGCGTCAGCACCGGTTGAAACGATTTCAGGGATGCGGCAAGTTTGCGCAGCACCGCATTCGCAAAAGGCGCAGCCGAGCGCTTGCGTGCACGCTTTACCAGTTCCACGCTCTCGTGAATGGCTGCATGCGCAGGGATCCGTTCCAGCCAACCGAGTTGGTACGCACCCAAACGCAGGGCGACCAAAACCTCGGCATCCATCTTCTCCAGGCGCTGGGTGGACACTTGTGCAAAAGCCCGATCGAGTGCTGATCGCCAGCGCAAGACTCCCATCACGAGTTCGGTCGCGAGACCCTGATCCGCCGCGGACAGATGAGCGCACAACTCGGAGTGAAGCAATTCCGTTGCGTAGGAGTCTTCGGTCTCCACGCGAAGGAGAATGTCGAACGCCGCCGCACGTGCGGGAGAAACTGGCATGAAAGTGGGAACGCCTCATCTGGCGATGGGCGGCCGGTCGCCGAGGACTTCGCCATTGTAAGGGCGGTAGCCGTTCACAAAGTCGCGGCCCGACATCCGCTTCTTGCCTTCGACTTGCACTTCAATCAGCTCAAGCGCTGTGCCAGAGGCGCAGCCCGCCAGGGCCAGGTGGCCCTCCATCCGTATGGTGCCGCCGGGCACCTCCATCGCAACCGGGCGGGCAGACCAAACGTGTAGGCTTTTGCCCCGAAACGCCGTGAAAGCTCCCGGCCATGGCTGAAAACCGCGAAGCCGGTTCCAGATATCTGTCGCCGGGCGTTGAAAGTCAATGCGGCCATCCTCCTTTTTCAAGATCGGCGCCAAGGTTGCTCGGCTGTGATCCTGTGGCCTGGACTTTACCGTTCCAGCGTGCAACCCGCGCAGGGTTTCGATCATCAACTCCGCGCCTATCGTTGCAAGCCGCGGAGCGAGGGTCTCGGCCGTGTCCTCTGCGCGGATCGGCAGGTCCCTCTGCAGAAGGATATCCCCGGTATCGAGGCCGGCATCAATGCGCATCGTAGTCACTCCGGTCACAGCCTCCCCATTGGCAATCGCCCACTGAATGGGCGCGGCACCCCGGAACTTCGGGAGCAGCGACGCATGCACGTTGAGGTTGCCTAGCGCTGGCAGATCGATCATCCACTGGGGAATGATCCGGCCATACCCGACCACGATGATTGCCTCGGGTTTCAGCGAACCCAGCTCGGCGCGGAGCTCCTCGTTGAACTTGATCTTCTCCGGCTGCAGCAACGGGACACCCAGGCGGAGCGCACACTGTTTCACCGGCGAAGCCGTCACTTCCATGCCACGGCCGCGAGGACGGTCGGGCTGCGTTACCACAAGGCGAACGTTGAATCCGGCCGCGACCAATTTTTCCAGGGTCGGAACGGCAAAGGAGGGCGTGCCTGCGAACACAAGGTCCATGTGCGTTTCACAGAATATAAACGGAAGGCCACGGATTCCGACGAAGTCGCGTGACGTGGAGTGTGGGCATGCCGATCACCACTCTCCCGCTTTCACCAGTTTTCGAATTTTCCGTTTGATCAGGTCCCGTTTCAGCGCGCTGATGTGGCTGATGTAGAGCTTGCCGTTCAAGTGATCGGTCTCGTGCAGGAATGCGCGCGCAAGCAGTTCCTCTCCGGTCTTCTCATAGAAGTTTCCGTTTACATCTTGCGCGCGGATCGTAACCTTGTGCGGCCGCGTGACTGGTTCTCGAAATTCCGGAATGCTCAAGCATCCTTCGTTCTGCGTGTGCCTGCCCTCGGTGCGAAGAATCTCCGGATTCGCCAGGACCAGCTTCGCGTCCGGGTCCTCCTTGAAGCTGGTATCAATCACTGCCAGGCGCTTCGAGATTCCGATCTGCGGAGCGGCAAGCCCAACTCCGTGCGCGGCGTACATGGACTCGAACATGTCCTCGACCAGCTTCTTCAACTCCTCGTCGAACACCGTAACCGGATTTGCCGGTTTTTCAAGAACGGGGTCGCCATACTTCACAATGGGATAGATCATCGTTGATTTGCGGTTATTTCCAGACCAGGGCAGACCTAAAAATCCCGGAGTTGCTGCAGATAGCCTTCAAGATTTCTTTTGCATTCTTGCATGGAATCGCCGCCGAATTTCTCCAGAGCTACCTTCGCCAAGGTGAGCGCGACCATGGCCTCGGCAGCCACGCCAGCCGCTGGCACCACACAGACGTCGGACCGCTCATAAGCCGCCTTCACGGTCTCGCGCGTTCGAAAGTCCACCGATTGCAGGGGCCGCCGCAGAGTTGAGATCGGTTTCAGGTAGCCACGCACGCGAATCTCCTCGCCATTCGAGACTCCGCCTTCGATTCCCCCCGCATGATTGCCGGCGCGGCTGAACTTCGTATAGCGGCCCTCCGCCTGGTAGCCGATCTCGTCGTGCACCTTCGATCCCGGCGATCCCGCTGCCGCGATCCCAGATCCTATTTCCACGGCCTTCACCGCCTGCAGCGACATTACGGCTCCCGCCAAAAGCGCGTCGAGCCGCTCGTCCCATTGCGCGTAGGTGCCAAGCCCGGGCGGCACGTTGTGCGCCACCACTTCGAACACGCCGCCGACCGAATCTCCGGTCTTGAGGACCTTGTCGACTTCCGCTTTCATGCGCTGTTCGGTTGCTGAATCAACACAGCCCAGAAGAATCTCGGGTTTTCCGCTGACGTTCTGGATCTCCGCCCACGTGGCCTCTCGATCCAGGCTCGCTTCTCCCACCGAGAGAACGTGGCTGAGAACCTCCATCCCCAAGTCGCAGAGGAACAGCTTTGCCAATGCCCCGATGGCAACGCGCGCGGCGGATTCGCGGGCCGAGGCGCGCTCCAAGACGTAGCGTGCTTCCGGGAAATTGTATTTCAAGGCGCCCGCGAGGTCGGCATGGCCTGGCCGGGGAGACTTCACTGCCTTGTGTTTGTCCGGATCTCCTTCGGCGACCGGAAGTGACTCCTGCCAGTTCTTCCAATCTTTATTCTCCAGCAAGACGGCAATCGGTGATCCGATGGTGGTCCCCTGACGCACGCCGGAGAGAATGTGAGCTTTGTCCGTCTCAATCTTCATGCGCCCGCCACGGCCATAGCCTTGTTGCCGCCGCCACAGCTCCCGGTCGATGAATTCCTGGTCCACGCGCAAGCCCGCGGGCAGGCCGGAGAGAAACGCCACCAGCGCTTCGCCGTGGGATTCCCCGGAGGTAAAGTAGCGGAGCATAAGCGTTTGATTTTAACTGAACTAACTGGCAAAGACGCGAATCTGACGCAGCTGCTGAAAATCTAGTCGTGAGGGGGTGACATATCCTAGCTGGGGAAGTAAAATCCAGTTCTAACGTCGGCTGAATCGTCTTCTCCGCTTAGCGCCCGCCTTGAGCTGTGCCGCTTCCATGAATCTCTGGCCGGGAGGTCGAAGTGTGTCCGGGCGAAGCGAAAATGAGTGAATTCAAGTCAAAGTCGAAGATCCGCTGCCTGCTTGCCGATGACCACGTATTGGTCCGGCAAGGGATTCGCCGGCTGCTGCAGGATGAGTCGGACGTAGAAATCGTGGGTGAAGCCGGTGATGCGGCCGAAGCCTTGAAGGGAGTGACAGAACTGCGCCCGGACATTGTTCTCATGGATGTTGGCATGCCCGGTTTTTCCTCATTCGATGCAGCTCGAATTATTCAGAATGAGTTTCCCGAAACCCGCGTCGTGTTTCTCACCATGCATGAAGACCAGGATTACGTGATGCGGGGACTCCAGGCGGGCGCTGCGGGATATCTGCTGAAAGACACGCCGGCGGCCAAGTTGGCCGGTGTTCTCCGCGAAGTGCACCGTGGCGGGAAGTTCGTGAGCCCTGAGGTGCTCGGCGGGATCGACGACGGCACACGGTTCGGACCGGGAACCCCTCACCAGGCGAAAACCGCTCTGACTCCGCGCGAAACCGAGATCATGAAGCATCTCGCCGAGGGGAAGACGGTCCGCAAAATCGCAGACATCCTCGGCCTCAGCGCAAAAACGGTGGAGGCCCACAAATTCAATCTCATGCGCAAGCTCGATATTCACAACAAAGCTGAGCTTGTGCACTGCGCGATCCGGAAGAAGCTGGTCAAGATTCCCGCAGAGTTCTGATTCGCTAACAGGCTGCTCGGTCCGCCAGGCTTGCCAGGCTCGGGACCTCCAGATCGGGCGTTCCTTTTGCCTTTACGACGGCTCCGATGCCCGCCCGTGGCGACGGCCGGTTGACCCAGACCGTCGCCAGCCCCAGGGACTGCGCCGGAACTACATCGTGATAAATGCTCTGCCCAACGTGCAGGATCCGCTCGGATGGCAGCCCTGCGTTCTCGAGTGCCATCCTGAAGATTTTCCGGCCGGGCTTGTAGCAGCGGGCCTGCTGCGCGGTCGTCACATGAACAAAGTTTGAGCCCAGGGAAGGACGCGTCATCTCAAACAGGTCATCGTCGATGTTCGAGATGATCGCGAGCCGGTATCGCCGGCCCAGCCTCTGCAGTGCCTTCGCGGTGTCTGGCCAGGGGCGCCAGTTCTGAACCGAGTTCGGCAGTGCCTCGATCTCATCCAGCGTGGGAGTGAACCGCAAGGTTTGCGCGAAATTATGGGCTACGGACCGGAGAACCTCACGATAACTTCGATATTCTCCAGACTCCGCCTGAGCCTCGAACTCACCGTAGAGTTCGAGCAATTCCGCGTCGGGGATGGATTTTCCATGCTTCGCGAGAACCGGCTTCAGGGCCGAGAAGATTCCAGTCTCCCAATCGACAAGAGTTCCGTAGCAGTCGAAGGTAATGAGGTCGAAGTCGAAATTCCTGAGCATAAGCGCTTCCTGTTTCGGCGACGCGACGCAAAAACCCAGGGAACTTAGCGCTCCCCGGGGGTCGGGAAACACGATGAGGGGGCGGCTCTACTGGGGCACTTCGAGCGGCGCTTCCAGCTTGAAGGTCAGCGCGGACTCAGCCGGCAGGGTGACATCAGCTTTGCCGGTGTAGGCCGCTCCGGCAGTGCCAGCGCCGCCACCCACCAAGGCGCCGATCGCGGCACCCTTGCCGCCGCCCGCCAGCGCGCCGATCAGTGCGCCCGCGCCGGCGCCACCGCCGATCATGGCCGCGGAGCGCTTGCCCTTTCCTTTCTGCGCACGCTCCACTGCGGATGTCTGAATCGGATACCGCTTTCCTCTAATCGTGACTGAATCCAGTCTGATTTCGAGTAGTGATGCGCCTTTGAACTTTCCCGCGGCGTGGGCTGCAACCACTGTCCCCGTGGCGGTTGCTCCGGCCGGGATGGCCGGCCTGCCATCAGCCTCCACCGGGTTCACCAGCGAGGCGGTAAAGGTCTGTCCGGGCTGGCTGTCTTTCGAACTCAAGGTCTCGCCCAGCCGGACGGTCAGCATCGTTCCGCCGGGAACCACCCGAGCCGAACGCGCGGTCTTCATGGAAGAACCTGCCGCTGACATTGCGCCGCCAGGTGAATTGCCTGGTGCGTTCGCGCTTGCGGGATTCCCCGCATCATCTGCGTTGCTGCCAGCGTCAGTCGCTGGAGGCTTACTGCTGCAAGCCAGCATGGCGAATGCGAGACAAGTGACCAGGGTGAGCGGTAGAAAACGAGATTTCATGACAACCTCCCATGGCAGAAATGTACCGAAATGACGGAGTGGCGGCAAATGCCGAAGTATCCAGATCGGTCGGGGTTCGCCCTACGATTGCGTTTTAAGCGGACCTTCGCCGCTCATCACCGGCGCAGCGGCAGCATCTTCGGGCACGCCGAGTCCCGGCAATGGCAGAGTTTCCGAGTGGCCAGCGTTTTCCGGTTCCACAGACGGCGCCGGCTTCGGCGCCAGGTATCTCGAGGGATTGAGCAGCGGGCGCCCCAAAGACGGACTGTAACTCGTCCACGGATTCTCCGGGTCGATTTCCCGCTCGAACAGGGCCCGCATGCTCTCCATCTTCGAGTCGAGATCATCCATGTAATGAAGCAGGAGCGCTTCGGGGAACATGGGAAGTTTCGGGGACCCAAACTCGTATTCCCCGTGATGACTGATGATCAGGTGCTCGAGCAGCGTCTTCAGTTCGTCGGGGAAATCCGGCCGCAGCGCGAGTTTCGCCTGTAACATTTCGAGCTCGATGATCATGTGTCCCAGAAGCTGCCCTCGAGTCGTGTAAGAGAAAGAGCGGTTGTAGGTCAATTCGTGGATCTTCCCGATGTCGTGCAGGAATGCCCCGGCTAGCACCAGGTCACGATCGACCTGGGGATAGTTGCGGCAGATGAGATCACACGACTTGAACAACGAAACGACGTGGTCCAGCAAGCCTCCGATGTAGGCGTGATGCAGGGTCTTCGCCGCGGGCGCATTCCGATAAGCCTCCGCGATTTGCGGGTCGTCCATGAACGCCTGAATCAACCCCTTCAGGTGCGGATTCTGGAAACCGGAAACGTAGTCCCCCAACGTTTGCCACAACTCATCAATATTCTTGCTTGTTTTTGGCAGGTAGTCCGAATAGTCGATCTCGGATTCCCCCAGCCGCCTCAGCTTGTGGATGGTGAGCTGAAAGCGGTTCTTGTACTTGTTGATCAGCCCCTTGACCTTGAGGAAGTCGTCCTGTTCGAAAGCGTTGAGGGCATCCTCGACGTTGTCCCACATCTTGGCTTCGATCTGGCCGGTTCGATCCCCGAGCGTCAATGCCAGGTAGGGATCGCCGCTTTTCTTGGGCTTGACCTGTTTGGAGACGACGACGAAGGTGGAAGTGATGACCTTGTTTTCCTGCTGTGCGCAGTCCGTGATGAAGAATTCTTTCATGCGTGTTGATCGCGCCAGTGCGCGCCCTCTCCCGGGGCCGCGCCGCGCTCACAGCTATCGGAAAATGCCGAGCTTCTTCTTTTTCTTCAGATTCTTGGCGGAACTGTCCTTGCTGGCGGTTTCCACCGGCTTGGTCTGGTTCGGGCTTGCTCCCGAATCGACATATCCGCTGTGCACGTCGATGTACGCTTCCTCGCGCAGTTTCTTCAGGTAAACACGCAGCGCCGGCTGCAACTTCTGGTAGTAAAGGGTGTCCTGAATCCGCGGCTCCATCTGCTTGAAGGGTGGTATCCCGGCCATCTGATGTTCGGTCACCTTGAGGATGACGAAGCCCTGCTTGGTGCGGATTACGTCCGTGACCTCGCCTGCTTTCATCGCGAACGTCCGATCCTCCAATTCCTTGGAGAGCGTGCCGCGCTTGAACAGACCAAGGTCCCCGCCCTGCGCCGCGCTGGGACCGTCGGAGGACTTCTTCGCCACTTCGTCGAAAGCCGCCCCCTTCTTGATCTGCTCGAGTAAACCGTTGGCCTTGGTCTGGGCGACAGTCAGCAGTTCATCTTCTGTGGGCGTCGGGGCCGATGCCACTGCTGTGGGCGTCGCGGCCGATGCCACTGCCGCGGGGACTGTGCTGAACGTCTTGTCCTCTTCCTTGGAAGGCGCCGCTGCCCCGGGATCGCCCGGCGGTTTCTGTTCCGCGGGTTTCTGTACAGCCACCAGGATCTCGCTCAGCCGGACCTGCTCGGGCTGCTCCATCTCGCTCTTGTGCTCTTCGTAGAACTTCTGCTCTTCTTCCTTGGTAATGTTAAGGTGCGAACCCACCTCCTGCCCGATCACCTTCTGCGTGATGATCTGGTTGCGCAGGTTCTGCTTGAAATCTTCGTACGAGATTCCCTGCGACTGGGCTGCCTTCTCCAGTTCTTCCATGGAGTCCAGGTTCATCTGCTTGCGCATCTCGTCGAGCTTTTTGATCAGGTCCGTGTCCGCCGTTATGCCCAGGTCCTTGCCCTTCTCAAGCAGCAGTTGTTGGTCGATCAGGTCGCGCAGTACGTCCCGCTCTTTTTCGGCGAAGGCCTTGTCGGCATTGCCGGGATCCTGTTGTTTGATCTCGTCTCGCAGTTGCTCGCGGCTGCGCGCGTAGTCAGAGTGCGTGATGATGGAGTTATTCACTCGCGCGATGATTTCTTCTACCACCGTATCCGCCCTCAGCAGAACTGGCAAGGCGGCAACGCAGAGCAACGAAACCAGGGAATTCAACTTCTTCATGGGAATCACCGGGAACTCCTTGAAAGCGGAGGAGCTCTGTCAGAACCTCAGAGATTCGAGTTTTCCAGATTGTACCGCCTGCCGTACGTGCGGGGCCAGTGGCGTCAAGCGTCCCGGGCGCATTTGAGGCATACGCGCCGTCCATTCACCCTTTTTGGACAGATCAGGTGGAAACAGTTCTCAGCAGGGCCAGAGCGGTGATGTCATCATGGTACGGCTCGGCGCCGACGAAGCGCTGGACTTCACCCAGTATGAAGTGACACACATTCGCAGCCCCACTCAAGGGTGCTCGTTTTAGAGCGGCTTCGACACGTTGCAAGCCGAACTCCTGTCTCCGGCCCTCGGCCTCCACCACACCCCGCGAAACCAGCGCCAGTGCAGAACCTGGCTCCATGGCAATGAGCCGTGCCTCAGTCGGACTCAGAGAAAACAACCCCAAAGGAAGACCGGTCGCCCCGAGTTCAGACACGCTGGAGTCGTGCCGAACCAGCGCGGGAGTATGTCCGGAATTGAAGTAGCAGACCACCCCCAGGTCCTCGTTGTAACAGCCCGCGAACGCTGGACTCGAGTGAACGCCGCCCGCCGTCTGCATGATGGTGCGGTTCAAACGCAGACAAAGCTCCGACATCGCATCGCTCTCGTTAGCTTCTTCGGGGGAAAGCAATTCTGCCCCGCTTTCCCGGAATACCGTTTGGGCGGCATACAGGATGTCCTGGTTCTGGTCGCGCCTGCCGGCTACATCCAAAAGGCCGAACAGGATCCGTGATGGACTGACGCGAATCGAGTCGAAAAAATCGCCGGCGCTGCGCTGCCCGGCAAACGAAGCCGCGATCTGGGCCCCCCGCAGAGTGGGGAACTCGGTCGCTACCGGTTCAATCGCGCGCGGCGCAACAATCTTTTTCCGCAGCTTGAGCAGAGCGCTCATGCACGCACCAAGTCCGGTGAAAGTAGCACAGGATGGAGGGGTTGACCAGACCACGAGCGGAGGGGGACTGGAGGCTACTTCCCGTACTTGCTGGCGAGGTAGTTGCCGACTTCTGATTCGAGCTGCCCGTAATCGGAGTGAATCGTGGCGCGCAGAGCAGACTCCGGGGCGCCGCCTTGCCCGATCCGCTCAAGAATCCGCTCCACATCACTCATGCCATAGGTTTCCGAGATGTATTCGACCGCCGCCAGGGATTCGGCATAAGCGACATACGCCTCGACCGATGAAAAGCGGGTGAAGCTGCCTTCCAGCACGTTGTAGGGGATGGCATGCTGGCTGCGAAAAAGCTCGGCCAGGCGGCGGCCATCGGACGATAGCGACTTGGGCTCGATTGCCTGGGCGACTCCTTCGTTAAGCCACGTCGGACATCGGCCTCCGGAGACCTGACTGACAAACGAGTGTGCCAATTCGTGTTTGAGCACGCGCGCCAGATCAGAGGTCATCGAGGTGACGCCGCTGATTGGAAGGCGCAGCTTCCCGTCATTGACCGCGCCCGACCATGATGGAGCGTGGGTGACGTCAAAGAACGCCTGTTCGGTATAAAGGATGACCGGAATGCTGGCACGCGGCGCGACTCCGAGCACTCGCACCAGTTCGTCGTACTCGGATTCGAGGGTGGCGATCAACTCGCGGCGGAGCTGTTCCGAGGTCTGCTTTCCTTCATAGCGCAGCGTGAAGTGACTGCTCTCCCGCTGGGAAAAATCGCCTTCGGCCTTATCTTCCCGCTGCGCCTTGGCCAGGTATTGCTCGACCACGGAGTCAGGCCGCAGCTCCAACGAGCGCTTCCAGGATCGAATTGCGTCCTTGGTCCGATCGTTGGCAAATTCCACGTAGCCAAGCACGGTGTATGCATCCGGAGAGTCTGGCTTGGCGCGCACCGACTGCCCGGCATAGGAGAGAGCGGCGGCCGCATTCCCCGACCGGGCCAGGGTCATGGCGTAGTAGTTCAGGATGGTGGAGTTATCGCGCTGAAAGCCGAGCGCCGTCTCAAAGAAGCGCTTGGCCTGCGGCAGGTTGCCATGTTCGAATTCGTGTTTCCCGGCAAGAAAGTAGGCGGTAGCCGAGAGCGCCGGCTTACCTTCCTTCTCGAGTGCCGTCAGACCATCGGTGTCGACCTTGCCATCGCGGATGACTCGCGTGAGCAGGTCCTCATGCCCGGCCAGGCCGTCTTCGGGGACAAATACGGGAAGGTCCTTGGCGGTCGAACCAGAAGGTGGCGCGTATGCCGGGGCCATCCCTCCGGCCTCGATACTCTCGACCGACGACTTCGGGATCTTGTACGAATCGTCACCGAGGTCGTACTCCACGTGGGTACCGTTTTCGCGGACGTGGTCGGCCCAGATCTTTCGCCCGTTTTTCAGATGGATGGTATCGGCAAAGGCCCGTCGCTCTCCGAACGAACATGCGAAGAGCAGAATGGCAGTCAGAGAGGTGACACGGATGCGCACTTAGGCGCATTCTAACAATGGGTAGGGAGCTCCAGTAGGTGACCCAAGTAACGGGGAATGGTTGTGTCAGGTTTCTTCTCGCCATCACTTTTCTGAGCGCGTCTTTGCAAACAGCGCTGCCGCAAGCTCTCCCCAATGCTGCGACTCCGTCTCCCCAGGTCTCTTTCAGCGCGCATCATCCAGGGCCCGCCGAATCGTTGTACTTAAGGCTGCAGAGCGTGGATTTGGACCCAGCCCGCATTTACCACGTGCGCGATGCCTCGCTGGACCGCCCCGCCCTCGACATCATGCTCGAAGACGGAGAGATTGGTTTCACGCAAGACGTCGACGGACGTGTCACGGGAGCCTTTTTCGAGGGCGACGGGGAATTGCTTCTCACTCCTCCCAACCAGGTAGAGCGTGCATCCCTGACGCTGTTCACGGGTATGGCGATTCTGGAGGAGCGCTTTACCACCGCATATCTGCGCTTCAACGACGATACGTTTTCCCAGCTTCAGCCGTATCTTCGTGCGCCAGAGGAACCCGCTGCCTTCTACGCCCGCTGGAGCAAGGCCGCGAAGTCGCTTGCGGACCAGGATGCGCTGCGCTTGCTGGGGACCTTGGTTCGGGAGCCGCCCTCCGCGCAGCGCTCGAGTTTGGCGGAAAAGGGCGCAGACGGTATGCCAGGCGACCGCATGCTGCACCTGCGGGTTCAGGGGGTCAAACTTGGGTCCTTTGACGTCTACTACGACACGTTCGGCGTCGAGCAGATCTGGGCAGGTCGGCCAAACATTGTGGATGATCTCACTTTCTACGATCTCTGGACGTCGTTCACCCCGGCTTCAGTGAACACGCGGCAGAACAAGAGTCAGAGCAAGGGGAAGAACGATGACGTAGTCCTCTCAGGATACGAGATCCGCGCTACCGTCGATCCACCCACAACTCTTACCGCAACCGCGATCGTCCACGCTGAAGTCCAACGTTCCGGAGAACGCGTGCTGTACTTCGAACTTTCCCGTTTCCTTCAGGTGAAAGAGGTGGAAGTCGATGGCAAGCCGGTAGAGTTCATCAACAACCCTGCAATGGACGGCACACAACTTGCCCGCCGAGGAAACGACTTGGTTGCGGTCGTTTTCCCAGATCCCCTTCGCCAGGGACACAAGTTGAACGTCAAGTTCTCCTACAGTGGAGATGTGCTTTCCGAAGCCGGGGGCGGCTTGCTCTACGTCGGAGCGCGAGGTACCTGGTATCCCAATCGGGGCTTGGCCATGTCGAATTTTGACCTGCAGTTCCGTTACCCCACTGGCTGGACCCTGGTGGCAACCGGCAAGAAAGTCAACGCTGGCCTGGACGAGCTGGCAACCCCCGATGCAGCTTCTTCAGGCGAGCAGGTTGGCCGCTGGGTCAGCGAGCGGCCGATGGTGCTGGCCGGATTCAACCTCGGCCGGTACGACCGCGCCGTTGCTCGTGCAGGTGACGTCACGGTCGAGGCCTATGCTGCACGTGCCATGGAGAAGGCCTTTCCCCGCCCGTCTCCGGTGATTGCGAACCCAACTATGGCGCCGCACCCGGGAGCGGAGCAGATCGTGAGCCCGGCAATCGTCCCCTCTCCAGCGCGCAATGCGCAGAGGGTTGCCGATTATGGCGCCCGCGCGATCGACTTTCTCTCGCAGCGCTTCGGGCCCTATCCGTACGGCTCTTTGGAGTTGACCCAGATGCCCGGCCGAACCAGCCAGGGATGGCCAGGCCTGGTTTTTCTCTCCAGCTACGCGTTCCTTACACATGAACAAACCGAAGACCTGAGCCCGGGCTCGCTGGATGCTGCGCTGAACTCGGTGATCCTGCCCCACGAAACCGCTCATCAATGGTGGGGGGACCTGGTGAACTGGCAGACCTATCGCGATCAGTGGATCGTAGAGGCCCTCGCAAATTACAGCGCGTTGATGATGATGGAAACCAGCCAACCCGAGGATGTCCGCCACATCCTGCAAAAGTACCGCGACGATCTGCTGGTCAAGAATAAGGACGGCGAGCCGCTCTGGGACGCGGGCCCGGTCACGCTTGGCTTACGACTGAGTTCATCCCACTTCCCCAACGGGTACGAGGCCATCAGCTACGGCCGCGGAACCTGGCTCTTCCACATGCTGCGCAACATGTTGCACGATGCCGAAAATCTGCAGGATGCCCGCTCCGGCAGACCGCAGCCCGCCGAGGAGCCCTTCGTTCGTGGGCTGCGGAAACTGCGAGATCGCTACGCGGGTAAAGCGATCACGACCCGTGAGTTGTTTTCCGTCTTTGAGGAGGACTTGCCGAAACCTTTGTGGTATGAGGGCCGTCGGTCCCTCGATTGGTTTGTGCAAAGCTGGGTGGAGGGGGTGAGCCTGCCGCATCTCAGTGTGCAAAATTCGAAGAGCGTGACAAGGGAGAAGAACCCAGAGGCCAGCGGGACCATCCTTCAAAAAGAGGCTCCCTCCGACTTGGTGACAGCCGTTTCTGTCTATGCGGCAACGGAGCGTGGAAACCAGTTCCTGGGCATCGTGCTAGCGGATGGGCCACAGACCCCATTTCGCTTCACGGTCCCGGCCGATACCCGAAGGATCGTGCTGGATCCCCACCAGACGCTATTAACCAGCCCGAAGTAGATGCCTTCAAGGGGCGCCGAGCGGAGCCATACCGGTGGAAGGCGTTTGCGTTAATGAGGGAGCGGCCTATGGAGCCTGTGGGGACGACGTCGATTCTGGAATCGGCGGCGCCACCGCAAGCAGCGCGGCCCTTCCCGCAGACAGCTTGCCCAGGATCACAAGATCTACGCACCGATTCTGTGCCCGGCCTGCTATCGTTGTGTTTTCGATGACCGGATGAGATTCAGAGTACCCCGCTGCCGAAAGTCGTTCCGGCGCAAACCCATATTTCACGATCAGCAGTCGATGCAGAATCCTCGTCCACGGTGAATTGAGGGATGCGGACCTTGTCTCAGGACTCACGTGCGGGATTCCCGTGTCAGACTTAACTTGCTTTTGCCTGTGGCCGCTGTACCCGGCTGTTTCGCCTACACACGGCACTGCAGAACTGAATCTGCTCCCAATCGCGAGCGGCGCGCCGGGTCATTGGGATCGTGTCTCCGCACACCTGGCACACCTTTACCGGACGGTTTTGTTTCTTCAATGCAAAGCGATTGTTCACAATACTCATCCTGCTCGCGTCTTGGTACCGGCCAAAACTGCGCCAATCGTTTCAAGCCCACTCATATGGATTCAGATCCCCCCTTCCTGGTTACGCTGAATTCGGTCCTGGGGGCCTGCTCAGCACGTTGCGTGCTTCCTTGGCCAGCAAAAATCCCCGGAATTGAATATGATTAAAAGTTCCGCATTCAATGTGGGGGAAGGCATACGTGTCTCAGACGCAAACTGACGGACTGGAAGTCTTGGAAACCCGAGAGTGGCTCGATTCGCTCGATTACGTATTAGCGAAAGGCGGACCCGACCGTGCGGGCCGGTTGCTGCAGCAGCTCGCCTTGCATGCGCGGCGCGCCGCGGGGATCAATCTTCCGTTCACCGCAACCACGCCGTACCAGAACACCATCCCTTCCCGAACCCAGCCGCCGTTTCCCGGCAGTCAGGAAATGGAGCGTCGCATCAAGAGCCTGGTGCGCTGGAATGCGATGGCCATGGTGGTGCGCGCCAACAAGATCCAGGAAGGCATCGGCGGCCACATCTCTACCTTCGCTTCCGCAGCCACGCTCTATGAGGTCGGCTTCAATCACTTCTTCCGCGCGCGGACCGAAGACGGCGATCGCGACATTCTCTACATTCAGGGGCACGCCGCGCCGGGAATCTATTCGCGAGCCTTTCTCGAGGGGCGAATCCCGAAGCAGAAACTGGAAAACTTCCGGCGGGAATTGAAACCCGGCGGCGGCTTGTCTTCCTATCCTCATCCCTGGTTGATGGCAGACTTCTGGGAGTTTCCCACGGTCTCGATGGGGCTGGGTCCCATCCAGGCGATCTATCACGCGCGCTTCATCAAGTACCTGGAGAATCGTGGATTGAAAAAGTCCACCGGCGGAAAGGTCTGGGCCTTCCTCGGCGACGGTGAAATGGACGAACCCGAATCGCTCGGCTCCATCACGCTGGCCGCGCGCGAGCGCCTGGACAATCTCATCTTCGTCGTGAACTGCAACCTGCAGCGCCTCGACGGCCCGGTGCGCGGCAACGGCAAGATCATTCAGGAACTCGAAGCCATCTTCCGCGGCGCCGGCTGGAACGTCATCAAGGTTATCTGGGGCAGCGACTGGGATTCGCTCATCCAGAACGATCGCGATGGGTTGCTGGTCAAGCGAATGGGCGAGATCAGCGACGGCCAGTACCAGAAATACTTCGTCGAAAGCGGGGCCTATTTCCGGCAGAACTTCTTCGGCACCGACCCCCGCTTGCTGAAAATGGTCGAACACCTCTCCGACGAACAACTCGCCCGAATGCGCCTGGGCGGACACGATCCCATTAAGGTGCATGCCGCTTACCGGGCCGCAGTCGAACACACCGGCAGCCCCACCATCATTCTCGCCAAGACCATCAAAGGCTACGGGTTGGGCGAAGCCGGAGAAGGCAAGAACATCACCCACCAGCAGAAAAAGCTGAACGACGACGAACTAAGCATGTTCCGCTCGCGCTTCGGTATCCCGATCCCCGACGACGAACTGCACGAGGCTCCCTTCTACCGTCCTTCCGACGACAGCGTCGAAGTCAAGTACATGCAGGAACGCCGCAGGCAGCTGGGCGGCCACCTGCCCGAACGCAAAGTGCGTTCAGCGCCACTGCAGCCTGTTTCGGAGAGCCATTTCGAAGAGTTCTACAAGGGCACCGACGGCCGTGACGTCTCCACCACCATGGTCTTCGTGCGCCTGCTCGCGAAGCTTCTCCGCGATCCCGAAATCGGCAAACTGATCGTGCCCATCATTCCCGACGAAGCCCGCACCTTTGGCATGGAAGCGCTCTTCCGCCAAGTGGGCATCTACTCCAGTGTCGGCCAGCTGTACGAGCCCGTCGACATGGACACGCTGCTTTACTACAAGGAAGCGAAGGATGGGCAGATCCTTGAGGAGGGCATCACCGAAGCCGGCTCGATGTGTTCGTTCATCGCCGCCGGAACCTCCTATTCCGCGCACGGGATCAACACCATCCCCTTCTTCATCTATTACTCAATGTTCGGATTCCAGCGCATCGGCGACCTGGTCTGGGCTGCAGCCGACATGCGCACCCGCGGCTTCCTGATCGGCGGCACTGCCGGACGCACCACGCTCGCCGGCGAAGGCTTGCAGCACCAGGACGGCCATTCCCATGTGCTCGCTCTGCCCGTGCCCAACTGCCTTGCCTACGATCCTGCGTTCGCCTATGAGATCGCAATCATCATTCAGGATGGCATCAAGCGCATGTACGTCGACGGTGAATCCATTTTTTATTACCTCACCGTCACCAATGAACCGCTGCCAATGCCCGAAATGCCGCAAGGCAACGACATCCGCAATGGCATCCTGAGGGGCTTGTACCGCTTCCGGTCCTCGGCCACGAAAGACGCCAAGGCCCGCGCTCAACTATTCGGAAGCGGCACCGTCATGTTCGAGGTGCTCAAGGCGCAGCAGATCCTCGAACAGAATTACAGCGTGGCAGCCGAGGTGTGGAGCGTCACCAGCTACAAGCAGCTCTATCGCGACGCTAACGACTGCGAGCGCTGGAACCTGCTGCATCCCGGGCAGACACCGCGTTTGCCCTACGTGACCCAGGCGCTGAAAGATAGCCCCGGGCCCTTCATCGCCGCCTCGGACTACATGAAGGTCCTGCCCGAAAGCATCGCGCAGTGGGTCCCCGGACGTCTGGTTTCGCTGGGTACCGATGGATTTGGCCGCAGCGAGAACCGCGCCGCTTTGCGGGACTTCTTCGAGGTCGACGCCAAGCACATTGTGCTGGCCACGTTGCATGCCCTGGCCCGCGAAAACCGCATTCCGGTCGAGACCGTGCAGAAAGCCGTGAAAGATCTCGGCATCAATCCGGAAAAGGCGAACCCGGCCATCAGTTAAGAAGCGTGCCCAAGGTTCAGCGCGCGTTCTGTGGGCGCTAGCCGGGAAAGGTTGAGAAAGGTTTCAGGACAGTGACGGAATTCAAACTGCCCGAACTGGGCGAGAACATTGAACAGGGCGATCTGGTCCGTCTGATGATCGCACCTGGCGCCGCCGTAAAAGAAGGCCAGCCTGTCATGGAGCTGGAGACTGACAAGGCGGTCATCGAGGTGCCTTCGTCGGTCAGCGGTACTGTACGCGAAATCCGTGTCAAGGAAGGCGACAAGCTCAAGGTTGGGCAGGTCATCTTTACGGTCGAAAACGGAGCCGGAGGAGCCAGGTCTGCGGCGCTGAGTTCTGAAGCGCCAACGCCGCCCGTACCCGCCAAGCCATCCCCGCCCGAAAAAGAATTCGCCAGTGGAGAGGGGGGCGTCCCGGCCCGCCCGGACGCGCCCAGCGCGTCTTCCTCCGCAGCCGCATCAGCGCCCTTCGTCGAGCGTCGGGCCACTCCCTCCGCTCCCCGCCCGGCGGGCTCCTCCGAATTCAAACTCCCCGAACTCGGCGAGAACATCGAGCAGGGCGACCTGGTTCGTCTGATGATTTCTCCGGGTAGCAAAGTCTCTGAGGGCCAGCCCGTCATGGAGCTCGAAACCGACAAGGCCGTTGTCGAAGTTCCATCCTCAGTCAGCGGCGTCGTAAAAGAACTCAAAGTCAAGGAAGGGGACAAGGTGCGAGTCGGGGAGGTGATCTTCACGCTGGAGGGCGCATCCACTCCCGCCCCGACAAAAACCATCGCGGAGCCCGTCGAGCACGTTTCCGGGCAGCAAGCAGCCCGCCTCGCGTTTCATCACGCCATGCGCGCCGAAGGCAAGACCGAAGAGCAGGCCCTGCCGCCCGATCCGCCCGCTCCGGGACTGCCGAGCTTCACCATGCCCGAGCAGCTGGGCAAAGTGGCAGGCACGGAGCATCGTGATCCCATTCCCGCCGCTCCTCATGTTCGCCGCCTCGCCCGGGAACTCGGCCTCGACATCTACAACGTCAACGGCTCCGGTCCGGGCGGTCGCATTAGCGAAGACGACGTCAAGGCTTACGCTAAGGCCACACTGACCGCAGCGCGATCCGCGGCCCAGGCGCCACAAGCCGCGCGCTTCGTCGAGCCCAAGCTGCCCGACTTCGCCAAGTGGGGAAAGATTGAGCGCGTTTCTATGCGCGGTGTGCGGCGGAAAACCGCCGAGCACCTGCGCGAAGCCTGGAATACCATCCCGCACGTCACCCAGCATGATCGTGCCGACATCACCGAACTGGAGCAGCTTCGCGCCAAATTCGCGCCCCGCGCCGAACAGGCCGGGGGCAAGATGACGGTCACCGCCATTGCGCTCAAAGTCTGCGCCTCGGCCCTGAAAGTCTTTCCGCAGTTCAACGCCTCCATCGACCTAGGGAAGCAAGAGATCGTCTACAAGCAGTACATCAACATTGGCGTGGCAGCCGACACGGACCGCGGCCTGCTGGTGCCTGTGATCCGCGACGTGGACCGCAAGAACATTGTCGAGCTCGCGGCCGAGCTGGCGCAGCTCTCCAAGAAAGCGCGCGACAAGAAGCTCACTCCCGAGGAGATGGAAGGCGGCACGTTCACCATCACCAATCTCGGCGGGATCGGCGGGACGGCGTTTACGCCGATCGTGAATCACCCGGAAGTCGCGATTCTCGGCCTCTCGCGCGGACGTATGGAGCCGGAATGGATCAATGGCAAGTTCGAGCCGCGGCTGATCCTTCCGCTGTCGCTCTCTTACGATCACCGGCTGATCGACGGTGCCGACGCCGCCCGCTTCCTGCGCTGGATTGCGGAAGCGTTCGAACAACCTTTCCTGCTGTCGGTTCAAGGCTGATTTTCTAAGGACTAAAAAATACTCATGGCAGATACCAACTTGCATCTCGCAGTGGTCGGTGGCGGGCCGGGAGGCTACGCCGCCGCTTTTTTAGCGGCTGATCTCGGGCTCAGAGTGACGCTCATCGATCCCGAAATCAATCCCGGAGGCGTGTGCCTTTACCGCGGCTGCATTCCCTCGAAAGCGCTCCTTCACGTTTCCAAGCTGATCGAAGAGTCGCACCAGGCAAAAAATTGGGGCATCGAGTACGGTGAACCGAAGATCAACCTGTCCCAGCTCCGCTCCTGGAAAGAAAGCGTCGTCAAGCGCCTGACCGGTGGATTGGGCCAGCTTGCAAAGCAAAGAAAGGTGCAGTACGTCCAAGGGCGCGCTGGCTTCGAGAACTCCAACACCTTGCGTGTTACCAAAGCCGACGGGAACGCCGAATCGCTGAAGTTCGATCGCATCATGATTGCCACCGGCTCCCGTCCCGCCGTGATCCCCAGTCTGAAACTCGACAGTCCGCGCATGATGGACTCCACTGGCGCCCTCAATCTCGAAGACATCCCGAAAAGTCTGCTGGTCGTCGGCGGGGGCTACATCGGACTGGAACTGGGCTCGGTCTACGCCACGCTCGGCACGCGCGTGACCGTCGTCGAAATGCTCTCGGGACTTCTTCCCGGTGCCGATCGCGATCTCGTCCTTCCGTTGCACAAGAAGCTGGAAAAATTGTTTGAAGGCATCCTGCTCAACACCACCGTCAAATCGCTCAAAGCCGAGAGCAACGGCATCCGCGCCACCTTCGACGGTCCCGAGGTCAAAGAGAAGGAAAAAGTCTTCGACAAAGTTCTCGTCTCAGTGGGGCGCAAACCGAACTCTGAAATTCCTGGCCTCGACAAGACTCGCGTGAAAGTCGGCCCCAAGGGATTCATCCAGGTCAACAAGCAGCTCCAGACGGAGGACCCTGCGATTTATGCCATCGGAGACGTGGTCGGCGAGCCCATGCTCGCCCACAAAGCAACCCACGAAGGCCGCACTGCGGTCGAAGCCATCGCCGGCAAAAAAGTTGCCTTCGAGCCGCACGCCATTCCCGCAGTCGTCTTCACTGATCCGGAAATTGCTTGGGCCGGCCTGACCGAGACGCAGGCCAAAGAGCAAGGACGCGAAGTCGCGGTTGCGAAGTTTCCCTGGGCCGCCTCCGGTCGCGCGATTACGCTCGATCGCCCGGAAGGAATGACCAAGCTCGTTCTCGATCCCAAGACCGAGCGTGTTCTTGGCGTAGGCATCGCGGGTGCGGGTGCGGGGGAATTGATCGCCGAGGGTGTGCTGGCGATCGAAATGGCCGCGCTCGCAGGAGACCTCGAGCTCACGATTCACCCGCACCCGACGCTTTCGGAAACAGTCATGATGGCCGCAGAAGTATTCTTCGGCACCAGCACCGACATGTATCGCCCCAAGCGCGGCTGAAGTAAAGTAGCGCCGGCAGCCTGCCCTGAGCGAAGTCAAAGCGGGCGGCCGGCTGTCACGAGGCCGGGGTGGGAGGGCGTCTCGCCCTCGCCGCAAGCCGGGAGAGAAAGGGCAGAAAGCGCACCGATTCGTATCAGGGCGCGCCTTCAGGCGGGCCGCCAAAAGCGACGGTAAGGGCGCCTTCAGGCGCTGCGGCTGCCTTGGGTGAAGTTCTCCGGACTTCGGCCTCAACCGCGCCCAGAGAGATTTTCGGATGAACCGCTTTCATCGACCAATCGCGCTCTTCCTGATTTGCCTCGCGCTTGCCGCTCCCGGCCACACCCAGACCCGACTCAGTCAAATCTTTCCCGTCGCACCAACCCCGGCGAAGTCCGACAACACTCCTCCCGATCCCCTTGGCCGCCAGACCCCAAACGGCACCCTCTTCGGATTCCTCGAGGCCGTGCAATCCGGCAATTTCGTCAACGCTGCCCAATACCTGCAGATGAGTCCCGCCCGCCGTAACCTGCAGGGCGAGCAGATGGCTACGCAGTTGAAAGCGGTCCTCGATGCCGCATTCGTCGGCAGTCTGAAGGCAGTCAGCACCAATCCCGAGGGCGCAGCGCAGCCCGGCCTGCCCAGCGACCACGAGCGCATCGGCACCGTCTCGGTCGACGATGTGGAAGCCGACGTCATCCTGGTCCGTGTCAACGATGCCTATGCCGGCAAGATCTGGTTGTTCTCCGCCGACACGTTGGTTCACGTGCCCGTGCTGTACGAGCTCGTCGAGGCCCACGAAGTCGAAACTCACGTTCCCAAGGCGCTGGTCCGCGTGCAGTTCCTGGGAATGTCGGTATGGTTGTGGCTGGCGCTGCTGCTTGCCGTTCCCATCTCGGCGGGGCTGGCGTGGGTACTGATCGAGCTGGTCAAGTTCCCTATTCAGCTCTGGCGCGGCTATCGCCATCTGCCGCGCCTCGCGGACTGGCGAAAGGTTTCCGGACCACTCTGGCTGGTGGTCGGGCTGATCGTTCACCGCATTATCGTCAGCTATCTCAACCTGCCGCTGCTGCACCGCCACTACTACTACCTCACCACCCGAGTGGTGTTCATCGTTGGCGCTACTTGGCTGGCGTTACGCGAACTGACTCGCGTCATGAATCGTTTGCGCGACCGCGCTATCGCGCGCGGCAGCACCGAGACGGGCTCACTCGTGCTTCTGGGGCGGCGCGTGGTCAAAGCGGTGGTGGTGATTTTCGCTGGACTCACCCTGCTGGGCGCTCTCGGATTCAACTTGACTACCGCGCTCGCCGGGATCGGCATCGGCGGCCTCGCGATCGGCTTCGGCGCGCAGAAGACGATCGAAAATCTCTTCGGTGGAATCTCGCTGCTCGGCGACGAAGTCATCCGCGTCGGCGACAGCTGCAACTTTAATGGCCGCGTCGGGACAGTCGAGGACATCAGCCTGCGCTCGACCCGCATCCGCACCGTAGAACGCACCGAGCTTTCGATCCCCAACGGTGCGCTCGCGACCATGAACATCGAAAACCTCTCCCGGCGCGACAAGATTCTGCTCAACCCCAAGT
>Ga0306926_10000354_pt1 | contig 41187 bp, 41 predicted proteins | sample flu12Cox44000178_FD_203759 | JGI IMG/M metagenome (GOLD analysis project Ga0306926, IMG submission 203759) | Lab enrichment of tropical soil microbial communities from Luquillo Experimental Forest, Puerto Rico - flux8day.12C.oxic.44.000.178 (v2)... | ecosystem: Environmental > Terrestrial >... | reverse complement strand
GGCCGAGCAGGGCGTGGATTACATGACGATTCACGCGGGCGTGTTGCGCGAGCAGGTGCCGCTGGTGCGCAAGCGCATCACGGGGATTGTTTCGCGCGGCGGTTCGCTGATGGCGCACTGGATGGAGCATCACAAGAAGCAGAATTTTCTGTACGAGCGTTTCGAAGATATCTGCAAGATTTTCAAGAAGCACGACGTGAGCTTTTCGCTGGGCGATGGCCTGCGACCCGGATGCATTGCGGACGCGAGCGACGAGGCGCAGTTCGCGGAGTTGCGGGTGCTCGGCGAATTGACGAAGCGGGCTTGGGCGCACGATGTGCAGGTGATGATCGAGGGTCCCGGACACATCCCGATGGACAAGATCAAGGAGCAGGTGGACAAGGAAGTGGAGTGGTGCTACGAGGCGCCGTTCTACACGCTGGGGCCGCTGGTGACGGACATTGCGCCGGGCTACGACCACATCACGAGCGCGATTGGGGCGGCCATGATCGGCTGGCATGGCGCATCGATGCTGTGCTACGTGACGCCGAAGGAGCACCTGGGGCTGCCGAATCCGGAGGATGTGAAGCAGGGCGTGATTGCGTACAAGATTGCGGCGCACGCGGCGGATGTGGCGCGGCACCGGCCGGGAGCGCGGGACCGCGACGACGCGATCAGCTATGCACGGTTTTTGTTCGACTGGAACAAGCAGTTTGAGCTTTCGCTCGACCCGGCGACGGCGAAGGCCATGCACGACGAGAATCTGCCGGACGATTTTTACAAGGAAGCGAAGTTCTGTTCGATGTGCGGACCGAAGTTCTGCTCGATGAACATCACGCAGCTTGCAGAAGCCGAAGGCGGGCACGACCAGGCCGAACGCAAGCAGAAGTTCGTCGAGCTACTCACCAAGGTGCAAGGCGCGTAGCAGGTGAAATAGTGACTCGTAACTGGTGACCGTCAAAACCCTCGCAGCAATTGTGCGATCGACTTTTCGCGAAGCGAGGTCTTGACGAGCTTACACGCTACCGAAGGGAACATTTTGGGAGATCGTGCGTATTAGAGCATAGGGGCGGGCAGGGGCATGCCGCGCTCCCCGGGGTTCACAGGGAGGGTGCCTTATGCTGACCCTGTTTTGCACGATCCTTCTGTATTTCCTACCTGCGATTATCGGCCGGGATAGGCGCGACGCCACGGGCATATTCCTGCTGAACCTATTTCTAGGCTGGACGGTGGTTGGCTGGGTGATTGCGCTGATTTGGGCATGCTCCGCGCACCCGTATGTGCCGGTACGATGGGCGCCCGTAACTGCAAGCGCAAGGTACTGCTGCCAGTGCGGGTCGATGGCTTGTGCTGGGGCGCATTTTTGTACGGCGTGCGGGCATGCCGTTTGACGACATAGCAAAGTGTAAAGAAGGGGCTGGCGCAAAAGCCGTCGCTTGACGCGCTTGACGCACGGCAGGTTGTGATTGGGAGATGGAAGAACTAAGCTGGGTGCTTAGGCCGAATCCACAAAAATGCGGCGCCAGGCCGCCGCGCGCCAAAATGACGGAGTCGAACCCGGAAGCACTTCGAGAAGAGTTTAACCGTTGGGCCGAGGCCGGTCGCGGAGAAGGCATGGAGCAGGACCACCTGCCGATTACTCTGCCGGTGCTGGCAAAGATGGAACTTAGGCCGACGGACAATGTGTTGGAGGTTGGGTGTGGGGCGGGCTGGCTGTCAAGGCGCGTCGCGGCCATGGTGTCTCGCGGGCGGGTGGTCGGCATGGACATTTCCGATGAGATGATCCGCATAGCGCGGCGGAACAGCCATCAGCACGACAACTTGCTGTTCGTTACTGGTGAAGTGGCTGAAATTCCCTGGGAGTCGAATTTCTTCACGCACGCGATTTCCGTCGAATCTTCCTACTATTGGCCGAATGCAGCGGCCGGCGCAAAAGAAATCTTCCGGGTGCTGCGGCCGGAGGGCTCGGCGTGGATCCTGATCAACTATTACCGGGACAATCCGCACTGTCACCAATGGGGAGCACTCCTGGCCGTGGCGACTCATCTGCTGTGGGCGGCAGAATGGAGCGAATTGGTTCGTGAAGCGGGCTTCGCGCAGGTTACTGACGAACGCGTGGTGGACCGTTCGCCATCTCCGGAGGAGTACACCGGGCGTTGGTTCCGAGATGCAGAACAACTCCGGGCGTTTAAGGCCGAAGGGGCGCTGTTGATCCACGCGAAAAAGGGTTGAGCGGCGAAAAAGCCCGCGGGCATCCGAGGTGGCGATTCCATTGATAGGGAAATAGAAACACGTTGTGCCGCGATCCCTCCTCGGCGAGCCGCGAAGAACGCGGCACTCTGACCGGATCCTGGTAACCAATAAGATAATTACTCATCGAGCATCGCGGCGGTAACACAGGAATGGGGTAGGAACACGCCAATTTTGAAGTGCTTGTGTTTGACGATTCGCCGGTATACCGGAAACTCGTGGGACAGGTGCTATCCGCCGAACCGTATGCTCGGCGTTTTGCGCGGACGGCGCGGAGGCCATGAGCCTATTTCTTGAGCATTGGCCATGTATCGTCATTACGGACTGGATGATGCCCGATTTTTCAGGGCTGGAACTGTGCCAGAGGACCCGGGCGGAAAATTCACGTCCGTACACATAGACCAAGCCGTTCGACCCGGCGGAGATGCTGGCGCGAATGGGAGTCGGGCGGCGGATCATTGAGCTCAACCGGGAACTGGACGCGCTCTACGAGAAAAGCGCGCAGGACGCAATCTGGTGCGCGCTTGCACTCGGGAATAGACTACAAAGATGCGTAACGGCCACGCCAGCCATGGATCATGTAGTGTGGTAAGGGCGCCGAATTTGGTGTGTGCGGTGCAGGCGAAGAGGTGCGCAAATGGGGTTTTTGAATGACGGGGTGGCGGTAGTAACGGGCGCTGGTTCAGGGATGGGGCGATGCCTCGCCCAACAGTTGGCGGCGATGGGATCTTCCTTGGCGCTGGCGGACGTAAATGAGAGAGGTTTGGACGAGACCATCGAATCGCTCGAACCGGCAAGAGGCAAGGTAACGCGGCACGAAGTGAACGTTGCAGAGGAAGGGCAGGTGAGAGCGTTTGCAGAAGAGGTTACGGGACAGCACGGACGGGCAACCATACTGTTCAACAACGCCGGTGTTGCGCTGCTGGGAAATTTTGAAGAGTATTCCCTCGCCGATTTCCGATGGCTAATGGACATTAACTTCTGGGGTGTAGTGTATGGAGTGGCATATTTTCTACCGCTGCTGAAAAAGGAGAAACGGGCGCACATTGTGAACACCTCGAGCCTGCTGGGATTTTTCGGCGCAGCGGGGCAGAGCGCGTACTGTGCCAGCAAGTTTGCGGTGAGAGGGTTCACGGAATCGCTGCGGCACGAACTGCTTGGCACGAATGTGGGAGTGACCTGCGTACATCCTGGGTTCATCCGTACGGCCATTGCGATGCACGCAAAGCCGGGGCAACGAGCCGCCGAGACGATCAAAAAAGAGAGCATGGCGCGGTTCAAACGACTGGCGCGGACGAATGCGGACGTAGCAGCAGCAAAGATTCTGCGCGGCGTCGAGAAAGGATCAGCGCGAGTGTTGATCGGGCCGGACGCGTACTTTGTTGATATCTGGCAGAGGCTCAAGCCGTCGAGCTATTGGAAGCTGCTGGCGAAGCAGTTCGATGACCCGGCGGCAATGAAAACAAAATAGGGTGTGAAGTGTCGTCAAGAAGGCGCAAGACCTTCTCGGGGGAGTGGCCAGCCAAAACCGGCCAACTTAAGACGCCGGCCTGAAGGGCACGGCGCTCCGAGGACAAGCGTTCACGCGCCTATCGCGCCGCGAGGGGCGGCCGAGGCCAGCAGGTCGGCGAGGCGGTCGTAGCTCATGGCGACGCCTCGATCCTGGCCGGATTTGAGGACGACGTCGCGGATCTCGCGCGATGCGAAGGCTTGCGTCATGGTGACCAACAGCGCTTCAGCAACTCGGGTTTGCTGAAAGCTTCGAAGACGAGATGGCGGGGCGCGTCGAAGGCTCGTGTCATCACGATCTCGCGCTCACTTGGGGTAGAGACTTTCAGGGTTCCATCGTTGCTCATTGGGATTCTCCTTTCGAATTGCGGCGCTGACGTCTGCTCTCCCGAGTTTTGAGGTCATCGAGGAGAGCGTCGAGGCGCTGAAAATTGCCTTCCCAGAACCGCCGGTAGTTCTCGAGCCAATCCGTGATTTCGGCGAGGGGTTTGGCTTCGAGGCGCCGGGGGCGGCGCTGCGCGTCACGGCCACGGGAGATCAGCCGGGCGCGCTCGAGCACTTTGAGGTGCTTGGAGATGGCAGGCTGGCTCATGGCGAAGGGCCTGGCCAGTTCCCGGACGGAAGCGTCGCCGAGGGCCAGGCGGGCGAGGATGGCGCGGCGCGTGGGATCGGCAAGGGCGGCGAAGATGGCGTTGAGGCGCTCAGAAGAGTTCATTACATAACCGTTCGGTTTAAAAACCATATGGTTATATAAGAGACGGCCGTCCGTGTCAAGACCTAAACCACCAAGGAGCTGACGACTCAAATATTCAAGCCGGGACGCCGGCTCAGGCAGACACCAACGGCCTGGCGCAGGCCGCATCGGAAGACCGCCCGCGTTCGAAGAGCCTTTTTGACGGCGAAAGAAATGGGAGGATATACTGCATTCAGGGGGAACGGGAACGGAGAAACCCTGTGGGTGTCCTAGATCAAAGGTTCGAAAAGAACTTCCTTATCACTTCGGTCGATTACGTACTCAACTGGGCAAGAAAGAGTTCGCTGTGGCCGTTGACGATCGTGTCGGGTACGGTGACACTCAAGATGGCGCAGGTGATTCAGCGTGCCTGGCAACAAATGCCGGATCCGAAGTGGCGCATCTCGATGGGTGCGTGCTCGAGCGTAGGCGGGCCGTTCAACGCATATTCGGTGCTGCAGGGTGTGGACCGTATCGTGCCGGTGGATGTTTATGTGGTGGGTTGCCCGCCGCGGCCGGAAGCGCTGTTCTACGCTCTGCTGAAGCTGCAGGACAAGATTGATAATATGACGCTGGCAAACCGGCCGACGGAAGTACGCCAGCGGCCGCAGATGGTGGACGAATTCAAGAAGAATGTGATGGTGGCGCAGGTGGCGGAGCCCAATGACCAGTGAGGGGCGAACCAGTGCCCAGACGTTACCGGGTTCAGCCAGCGAGCGAAGAGCGGAAGCTAGAAGAGGCGAAAAAATGGCGTTTGTGAGGACGGTGAAGCTGGCGGAAGTGCCGCCAGGGACGGTCCGGGAACTGCACGTGGAAGGGAAAGCGATCGCGATGGCGAATGTTGAGGGGAGAGTATACGCCATCAATAATACGTGTCTGCACCGTGGAGGGCCGTTGGGGCAGGGCGTTGTTGAGGGGAAGGTACTAACCTGTCCATGGCACGGATGGCAGTATGACCTGACGAGCGGCCGAACGGTACAAAACCCCGCGGTCGCGGTGGACTGCTATCCGACCGAAGTGCGGGGGGAAGACGTCTTTGTGGATGTGGATTCGGGAAGCTAGGCCGAGAAGTAAGTGCATATGATTGAAGCGCTTAACAGATTTTCCACGTCTTAGTACTCCCGAGTGAGCTTCGAAATCCTGCAAACCGCTCTATCCCGTACATTTTGTTTGGTTTTCGCCCTGCGTCCGTGTATATTGCACGCGAATCTGGAGCCGATGTCCACAGCGACCCCTCAAACCCGTCACTATTGGATCTTCAGCGCCGACCCGCACCACTATCATTGGGACACACTTTTCGTAAAGGGGAAGGAGATGTGGCATGGCGCCGGGGCCAAGGCGGATGCCATACGGGCCCTGAAGCAGGTCAAGAAGGGCGACCGCGTGCTGTGCTACCACTCGGCGCCGGAGAGGTCGTTATATTCGATCGCGGAGGTAACCCGGGACCCGTATCCCGACCCGCATGATTACGACGGGAAGAACCTGGTAGCGGATTTGCGGGCGTTCGAGAAGCTGCCGCGTACGGTGACGCTCGCCGAAATGCGGGCGAACACGGCGCTGCGGAAGGTGAAACTGTTGAAGAACGTGCGGTTGATCATTTCCCCGGTGACCGAGGCGGAGTACCAGGAACTCCTGCGGATGGCGGGAATCGTGGCCATGCCTGGGGTGCCGCTGCTGTAGAGTGGAAGAAGGGAACGCGATGTCGCGCGGGTGCTCGCGGTGATGGGAAAAGAGCGAGCGGCGGGCTCCGCGAATTTTTGAGATTTGCAGTTGCACGCGCACGGCGAGTTCTGCCGGGAGAGGCGCGTAACCCCGATTGCCCGCATACCTCTGCGGGCCGCTTCCAAGCATCCATCGAAAGAAGGCCACCAGATCGCTTGCCTCAGACGGACTGTGGGAGGGCAAGGGAGCGAGAAACCAGACAAAACTGGAGATAGGGTAGGAGTCTAAGCCAGGTGCGTTTGTGATGCTCACGCGGAAGTCGGTCGGCAGATTGGGAAGCGCCGCGGCGGCCGTGAGGCTTGCGAGATCCGCTGTGATGAATTTGCCGGAGCTGTTTTTGAACGCTTTCAAATGGGATCCGATTCTGGATGGCGTATAGGTAAATCGACGTAGCCGATCGTACCGGGAGCCTGTTTGACGAGGCCCACGACGACTTCATTGCCCTTGGCACCCAAACCAACAGGCCCATTGACCGGGGTTCCCTTACCGACGGTCTGTTGTCAATCGGCGCTAATCTTTGACAGGTAATCAGTAAAGACAAACGTGGCCGCGCAAAGATCAGACCGATGAATCGCTGTGATGCGTCCATTCGGAAGATTTGTCCGAGGATTGGAAACGATGAGGGGATCATTCCAGTAGGTTATTTTCCCAGAGTAGACGCCGACAAGAACGTGGATGGGGCGCTGTCGCGGCCGCTCGCCGGCCGAAAGAGAAGCAGGAAGACCAAGGCCAGCGCGGCGAGGCCAGCAAGCAGAAGCAGCACCGCGCCCTTATCGATTTGCATAACAAGCAATTCGCGAGGAGAACGGAAGGAGGTAGAAGGCTGCCGATCATTCCGCACGGTTCACCTCCAGGCAGGCACATTCAGTCAGTAACGCGCGGATATTACAGGGAGATAAATGCAGAGAGATTCCGCGATTCGCGGGCTGCGCCCGGAATGACGCAGTGAGCGGCTTCCTGGCGATGTGCCGGCGGCTGGGATTGCGGCTCGTTCAAGGGAGAGACAGGGAGAGGAGCTAGGGCATCAAGTCGGGTTCGGCGAAAGCCTCGTCCCAGGAGTTGTGAAGGGCAGCAGGATACTCGGTGTAGCGCACGTTGCCACCGGCGGCTTCGAGGGCTTCGAGGGCGTCGTTGAGCTTGCGGGAATATTCAACGGGAACCGTGTCATCGGCGCCGCCGTGAAAAATCCACACGGGAGTCTTGCCGATTTTCCTGGCGATGTCCGCATAGCTTTGGGCCTCGTCCGGATAGGTGTTCGCGACCATTTCCGGATGCATACGCCGCACACGCTCTGGAGGGGCGATGCCGCCACAAATCGCGACGACGGCGCCGAATTTGCCGGGATATTTTGCGGCGAGGTGCCAACTGCCGTAGCCGCCCACGGAGAGGCCAGTCAGATAGGTGCGCCGGGGATCGCCCTTAAATTCCTTCGTAGCGGCGGCCAGAGCGGCTAACGCGACGGCTTGCATTTCGGGTTGGGCCATTTTTGCTTGGGCGACCAGTTGTCTGGCAGGAAGACCTGATACTTGTAGCTGGTGCCGCTGAGGGAAATGGTGCGGTCGAGAAAACCGCTTTGAGTACGTGCGGCGGATCGTGGAGCAAAGGGGAACAATGTGCAAACCAGCGAGAAGACGAAGAGCGGCGTGAATCGCACGTGGGCGGACCTCCTGTCGCTGGAAATGTATCACGAGCAAAGCGAGAGCAGCAGCGGGAGAGGTGTGCTAGGGTGAACAGCCGGGAAAAAGATGCCAGAACTGCCTGAAGTCGAGACTGTCGCGCGGGGATTGCAAGAGGAAATTGCAGGTCGGTCGATTCTGAGCGTCACGATCGGGAAGAGTGACTTCATCGATGATCCGGGGTCGCTCGAGAAGGAGTTGCCAGGGCGCAAGATTCGCACGGTCGAGCGCTACGGGAAATTCCTGTTGTTGCGGCTAGCGAATCGCGAAAAAGCCGGGGCATCGGAAGAGAGCGCGCTGCTGGTGCACCTGGGGATGACGGGTCTGCTGATGCCTCGGGCCGTCAGCGAGCCTCAGGCGAAACACACACACGTAGTGATGCAGTTGGATGACGGGCGCGAGTTGCGGTACGTCGACGCGCGACGATTTGGGCGCATGGCCTATCTTGCGGGGGAAAAGCTGCAAACGGAGCTGCGGCGGTTCGGAGTTGATCCGCTCGAAACACGGCTCGAGGAGTTCACGAAGTCGATTCACGGACGCAGAGCCCGGATTAAGGCGCTGTTGCTGGACCAGCATGTGTTGCGGGGCGTGGGGAACATTTACGCGGATGAAAGTTTGTGGAAGGCGAGGATCCACCCGGCGCACTTGGGGGCGCGGCTGAACCAGGGGCAGTTGGCTGGGCTCTACAGGGCGCTGCAGGGAATCTTGCGGAAGGCGATTGTGCTGCGGGGGTCGTCGATTTCCGATTTTCTTGACGCGGAAGGGATGCCGGGAGATTATCAGCGGCATCATCGCGTGTATGACCGGGAAGGGAAAGGGTGTGTGCGGTGCAAAACGCCAATTCGTCGCGTGATTGTGGCCGGGCGCAGCAGCTATTTTTGTCCGCAGTGCCAGAGAGCGCCGAGAGGGTGGAGAAAGGCACGACAGGCAAAGAGAGCAAAGCAGGCACGCGCACGTCCAAACAGCGGACGTACCCGAAGTGACAACCAGATGTGAATCGGGGGAGTGGAATGAAACGAATCGGGGCAACCGTTTTGGCTGCCAGCCTGGTGCTGGGCGCGGTAGCGTTGAAGACTCGGCCGATGCGCGCGGCAGACGATGCGTCGAGCGCGATGGCGGAGACAGACGCGCTGATTCTGAACGAAATTCAGGAGCATAGCGAGTTGATGCACAACCTGGAGTACCTGTCGGACCGCATTGGGCCGCGGCTGACCGGGTCGGTGCTGCTGAAACAAGCCAACGACTGGACCGCCGAGATGTTCCGGAAGTACGGGCTGACGAATGTGCATTTAGAGGCCTACGCGATCCCGCATGCGTGGGTGCGCGGAACAGCGAAAGCGCGCATCCTGGCGCCAACGGAACATCCATTGACGATTGCGTCGGCGGCGTGGTCGCCGAACACCAAGGGCGTGGTGCGCGGACCGGTGGTGTATTTCGACGCGAAGAAGCCGGAGGAGTTCGCGAAGTTTCGCGGGAAGCTGAAGGGTGCCATTGTTATCATGTCGGACCCGCAGCCGCTCTCGCCGCCAAGGCCGGTGGACCAAACCGGAAGCACGACAAGGCCGATGCAGGAACCGCCTCCCCCGGTGGGGCAGCCGGCGTTTCCCGATCCGTACGAAAAGTTTCTGGCGGATGAGAAGCAGCGAACGAAATTCCTCAAAGACGAAGGAGCCATTGCCGTTCTGCGAGACGCCAACAAGCCGCAGGCGCTGTTGAACATGACCGACAGCACGTTTGAGCCATTTCAACCGGGAGAGATGCCGACGGCATTCCTGACCGGAGAAGGTTATCGCATGATTTTCCGGATGCTGAAAAGCGGGCCGGTGCAAGTGGAACTGGAGATCACGAACTCGCTGAGCGCGAAGCCGGTGGAGGTGTACAACACCGTTGCCGATTTGAAGGGAGCGGAGAAGCCGGACGAGATGGTGATTCTCGGCGCGCACCTGGATTCCTGGGAGCTTGGGACGGGCACGACGGACAATGGAACGGGCTCAATGGCGGTGCTCGAAGCGTCGCGAGCGTTGGCGAAACTGCAGGTGAAGCCGAAGCGAACGATCCGGTTTGTGCTGTTCAGCGGCGAAGAAGAAGGACTGATCGGTTCGAAGGAGTATGTGAAGGCGCACAAAGATGAGCTCGGGAAGATTTCCGGCGTGCTCGTGCACGATACCGGGACCGGGCGCGTACTGACGATCGCGCTCCACGACAACTATCAGGACCGGCCGATTTTGGATCAGTTGATAGCGCCGCTGGGCTCGTTGAAGTTGATGGAACCGACCATGCGGCGGATGTATGGCACGGACAATTGGTCTTTTGATGAGGTGGGGGTGCCAGGATTCTGGTGCGTGCAGGCGATTGCCGAGTACCGGCTGACGCACCATAGCCAGTCCGACACGTTTGATAAGGTGTGGAAGGACGACATCAACCAGGGAGCGCAGGTGCTGGCGGCGTGGGCGTATAACACCGCGAACTTGCCGGAGATGCTGCCACGACGGCCCTTCACACCGCCCCTGGCGAAGCCGACCGCGCCCTCGAGCGCAGCGGAGAAAACTCCAAGAGCCGATCCGCTCACGGAGACGGACAAGAAAATTATTGAGCAGGTGAAAGCCGACAAAGAGCGACTAAAAGGCGATTTGACCTACCTGACGTCGCGGATTGGGCCGCGGCTTACGGGCTCGCCGCAAATGGATCAGGCGAGCCATTGGGCGGAGGAGCAGTTCCAGGCGCTGGGACTTGCGAACGTGCACCGCGAGCCGTGGACGATCGCGAACAGTTGGACGAGGGGGCCGGCAAGCGGCCGTGTGACGTGGCCGGCGGTGCACGAACTGACGCTGGCGACGGCGGGTTGGTCGCCTACGACGAAAAGAACCGTCAAAGGACAGTTGATTGCGATTGAAGCGACGAAACCGGAAGACCTGGAGAAATATAAGGGGAAGCTGGCAGGAAAGATTGTGGTGTTAAAAGGTGCGATGGAGCTGCAGCCTCCCGAGAATCCGCTATTGACGCCGTGGGGACAGGGAACGCTGCCGCTCATGCATCCGAAGGCAAACGAAGCGGCGGAGTTTCGGGCGCTCGGACAGGTGAGGACGGCGCTGACGAAGATGGTGGCAGAAGAAAAGGGACTGGCTATCCTGATTCCGTCAGAAAAAATGTACGGATTGCTGAACATGAGCACACAGTCGCGGGACTATCAACCCGCGGCGACGCCCGCGGCGTTTCTGGTACGGGAAGATTACCTGCAATTGCTGCGGCTGCTGGATGCGGGAAGCCCGGTGGAGATGGAGTTGAACCTGCAGGGATCGTTCAGCGGAAAGCCGGTGGAGGTGTACAACACGGTGGGCGAAATTACGGGCGCGGAGAAGCCGGATGAGGTGGTGATACTGGGCGCGCACCTGGATTCGTGGGACCTGGGCACCGGCGCGACCGATAACGGAACGGGTTCGATGGCCGTGCTCGAAGCCGCGCGAGCGCTGCAAAAGTTGGACTTGAAGCCAAAGCGCACGATCCGATTCGTGTTGTTTAGTGGAGAGGAACAGGGGTTGAACGGCTCGAAAGCGTATGTGCAGGCACACAAGGATGAGCTGGGAAAAATTTCGGGAGTGCTGGTGCACGACAGCGGAACGGGAAAAGTGCTCACGATAGGGCTGATGGGGAACTACAACGCGCGAGAGACGATGGACCGCGTGCTGTATCCGCTGGCCGAGCCGTTGGGGATTGTGGAGCCGTCGCTGAGGAGCGAGGGCGGGTCGGATCATGTGCCGTTTGACCAAGCGGGCGTGCCGGGTTTCTGGTGCGTGCAGGAGCCCGCGGATTACGAGAAGACGCACCATTCACAGGCCGATGTGCTGGATCACGTGCGTTGGGATGATTTGACGGAAGGGGCGCAGGTGCTGGCGGTGTTCGGTTACAACGTGGCGGAGCTGCAGGATTTGCTGCCGAGGAAGCCGGCGAAGACAGAAACGAAATAGCGAGCGCGTGAATATTCCTCGGGGCAAAATACGGCCCGCGGAATTGACGGGCGCGGTTTGGTAGGTGGGTCAGGAGAGGCGGCATGCGGGCCGTGGTGCAGAGAGTGAGCCGCGCGAAGGTCACCGTGGAAGGCCAGGTCACGGGCGAGATTGGCGCGGGGCTGATGATCCTGCTCGGGGTGGGCAAGGAAGATACATCGGGGGTGGCCGCCTCGATGGCGGAGAAGGTAGCGAACCTGCGTATTTTCGAGGACGCAGCGGGAAAGATGAACCTGTCGTTGCTGGATGTGAAAGGAAGCGCGCTCGTGGTGTCGCAGTTTACGTTGTATGGCGATGCCCGGGGACAGCGGCGTCCGAGCTTCATTACGGCGGCGCCGCCGGAACTGGCGAAGAAATTGTATGAACAATTCTGCGAGTCTCTCGAGAAACTGGGTGTCGCCGTGGGGGCGGGAATTTTCCAGGCGATGATGTCGGTGGAGCTGGTGAATGAAGGGCCGGTCACAATCCTTGTCGATTCGGACAAAACGTTCTAGCTCGCCGGGCGCTGAGAAATCGGAAATGGCGGCCTGGACGGTTCGGAGCGCGGTGCGTGAGCTCGAGCGCCACGGCAAGAAACGAAACGTGGAGGGCATGGCGCGGTTCGGGATTCGAGCAAAAGTTGTTTATGGGGTTTCGAAGCCAAAGCTGGAGGAGATCGTCAAAAAGATTGGAAAGGATCATGCCTTGGGGTTGCGGTTGTGGGAGACGGGCATCCACGACGCGCGGCTGCTGGGAATGCTGATTTCTCGACCGGGGGCGGTGACGACGGGCCAGATGGAGCGATGGGTCCGGGATTTCGACAATTGGGACGTTTGCGACGGAACGTGTTGCCACCTGTTTGCGGCGGCAAAGCCGGCTTGGAAAAAGGCGTTCGAATGGAGCAGCCGAACGAAAGAGTTTCAGAAGCGCGCAGGATTTGCCTTGGCCGCATATCTGGCGGTGCATGACAAAACAGCGGGAGACGCAGTGTTCCGCAAATATCTGAGGGTGATCGAGCGCGAGGCATGGGACGACCGCAATTTCGTGCGGAAAGCGGTGAACTGGGCGTTGCGGAATATTGGCAAGCGAAATCTACGACTGAATCGCGAGGCGATCGAGAGCGCCGAGAGAATCAGAAAGAAAGGAACGCGGGCCGGCCGTTGGATTGCGGCTGACGCGCTGCGCGAATTGCAGGGCGAGGCGGTGCAGGAGCGGTTGCGGTTGAAGGGATCAAAGCGGAGAAAAATCTAACGCAGGCGCCGAGCGCCATTCCTTCGCAGGAACCGCTCCGTGCAAACAGAAAGCAAGACGCCATCTGGTATGGCGGAGCCGCGGAATGGAGACAAACAAGGTAAAGATTCGCCGGGCGAGACAGACGGACGCAGCAAGAATTGCGGCTCTCTGCAGGCAACTGGGATACCCGACAACACCAAGGGAGGCCTCGGCGAGGCTGCGGCAGGCGCTGAAGGAAAAAAGCGGTGCGTGCTTTGTGGCTGAAACGCGGGAGCATGGCGTGATCGGGTGGGTCCACGTGCGCGCGACGCCGCTCATCGAGGTGGACCGGCAGGCGGAAGTGAAGGGCCTGGTGGTAGATGAACGAGTGCGCAGCCAGGGAGCCGGGGGGCTGTTGATGGACACGGCGGAGCGGTGGGCACGAAAAATGCGCTGTGCCGGGATGTCGGTGCGTTCGAATGTGATTCGCGAGAGGGCGCACGCGTTTTATGTGCGGCGAGGATACGAGCATTACAAAACGCAAAAGGCGTTCCGAAAGAAGCTGTAGCCGCAGGCCCTTCTCGGTTGACCGGCGCGTATTTTGACGGTTGAGATCCTTAGGCGCAAAATACCTGCCCCAGGATGACCTCTGGGGCGGTGCAGGGCCGGGGTACCGTGCAGAAACCAGGGCAGAACGCTTCTGGTCAAATATATCGTAATACGATAGAATGACATGATGGGTGCAAAGATCAAAGACCAGGAGTATCAGGCGCTGGCGGAGTTGCGGTACCGGATCCGGCGATTCCTGCAAGAAGGCGACGAGACGGCGCATGGGGCCGGGCTGGAGGCGCAGCAGTACCTGCTGCTATTGGCGATTCGCGGGCTGCCCGAAGGGTCAGAGGCGACCATCCGGACGCTGGCGGAACGTTTATTGCTGCGGCATCACAGCACGGTGGAACTGATCGACCGGTTGGAGACGCGCGGTTACGTGAAGCGCATGCGCGGCCGCGAAGACCGACGGCAGGTGCTCGTGGTGCTGCTGCCGCGGGGCGAAAGACTGCTCGAAAAAGTGGTTGGGCAGCGACTGGTCGAGTTGCGATCGCAGGGGCGAGCGCTGGTGGATACGATCAGTTCCGTGCTGGAAGTACGCGGAAGAGTTTCTCCCGGAAAAGAAGGACCGCGGAAAGCGGCGCGAGGAAAGGCCGGTAGACACGCAGGGGCGTGGAAGGCGGCTGATTGAGTGAGCCACAGGCATCTTCGGCCCGAGATGAGAAGATTTGATTTGGAAAGCGAGCGGGGTGTCGATGAAGAATCAGGTAGAAAAGGGTAGAGCGCGCAACCAGGAACTAGGAGACTTCACGACGACGTGGAGGGTGCTGCCGATTTCGTTGCTGGCGATAGGCATTGGCGTGTTGTGCGCGTACGTGGCGCTGGCGCTGTTGCGGCTAATTGGGTTGTTCACGAATCTCTTTTATTTCGGGCGGTGGAGCACGGCGATGGTTTCGCCGGTGGGAAATCATTTGGGTATTTTCAGCGTGCTCGTGCCAATCGGCGGGGCACTGATCATCGGCGCGATGGCCCGCTACGGTTCGGAAAGAATTCGTGGGCACGGGATCCCCGAGGCGATTGAAGCGATCCTGATGAATGGCAGCCGTGTGCAGCCGAAGGTGGCCATCCTGAAGCCGCTTTCGTCGGCAATTTCGATCGGGTCCGGCGGACCGTTTGGTGCAGAAGGGCCGATCATCATGACGGGCGGGGCGTTCGGGTCAATGATCGCCCAATTGTTTCACCTGACAGGGGCAGAACGAAAAACGTTGCTGGTGGCGGGCGCGGCGGGCGGAATGTCGGCGACGTTTGCTTCGCCCGTAGCGGCGGTGCTGCTCGCGGTGGAATTGTTGCTGTTCGAATGGAAACCGCGAAGCTTGATACCGGTGGCGCTGGCAAGCGCGGTCGCGGCGGTTGTACGGCGATACATCCTGGGATTTGGGCCGCTATTTCCCGTGCCGGAACATCCGCTATTTATCGGGCCGAAGGCTCTGTTCGGGTGCGCGCTGGTGGGGCTGCTGGCGGGGGTGCTGTCGGCCCTTTTGACGATCTCGGTGTATGCGGCAGAGGATGCTTTTCAGCGATTGAAAATGCATTGGATGTGGTGGCCGGCGCTAGGCGGGCTCGCTATCGGACTGGGCGGGCTGATTTTTCCGCAGGCGCTGGGCGTGGGTTACGACACGATCGGCCAGCTGCTGCAAGGGACCGTGACGACCAAAGTGATTCTGGGTGTGCTGCTGGTGAAGTGGTTTATCTGGGCAGTGTCACTGGGGTCGGGGACCTCGGGGGGCGTGCTGGCACCGCTGCTGATGATGGGCGGAGCGCTAGGTGGTTTGGAAGCAATGTTCCTTCCCAATGAGGGAGCGGGTTTCTGGCCGTTGGTGAGCATGGGCGCAATTCTTGGGGGAACGATGCGGTCGCCGTTCACAAGCATCGTCTTCGCGTTCGAACTGACGCATGATGCAAATGTGTTTTTGCCATTGCTGGTGGGGAGCGTGATCGCGCATGGATTCACCGTTCTGACGCTGAAGCGATCGATCCTAACGGAGAAAGTGGCGCGGCGCGGTTATCATTTGAGCCGGGAATATGCGGTGGATCCTTTGGAATTGTTGTATGTGCGGGAAGTGATGGAGAAAACGATTGTTGCGCTGCCGGAAAGCGCGAAACTTCGGGACGCGATGAATTCGCCCCAATGGCATCAATGGGAAGGCCAGCGACTATTGCCGCTCGTCGATACGAACGAACGATTGGCGGGAGTGCTGCCAATCTCGCGGATCCAGAACTCGATGGCGGAAGGGCAAGATGGATTAGGTTTGAAGGCACTAGGGGAGCTGGCGAAAACCGACGTGGTGAAAACTTATCCGGACGAGACCTTGCGGCCTCTGGTGTACCGAATGGCGGAGAGCGGGGTCACGCGCCTTCCGGTAGTGGAGCGGGAGAGCGGAAAATTGCTTGGCCTCGTGACCTTGGATGATTTGCTGAAGGCCCGCACGCGACATATGGAAGAAGAGCGGAGGCGCGAGCGTGTCCTGACTTGGCGGTTTTTCACGGGTGAGAGACCCGAGTCGGTGGAAACCGATTCCTAGGTCCTCCGGTTATTGGCAAAGATATTCCTACTCACAAAATTCACGCTTCACTGTCAACCCGCCCACCTTGAACCTCGAAGAGAGCCATGAGAAGTTAGGCTAGCCAAAGATGAACGAAACGGGAGAGCAGGCCAAGGTGGGTTGGTTTCGCGCGCAGGCCCTGCGATGGGCTGCGTTCCGGAATGAGCGCGAGGAGCAGGTGTTCCTGGCGCTTACGCTGATGATTGGGGCGCTAGTCGGTCTGGTCGTAGTGGCGTTCATTGTGTTGACGGAACGATTTGGCGCTCACCTGGATCCCACGAACGCGGCGCCGTGGCGGAGGCTGGTGGTGCCGACGGTGGGCTCGCTGGCGATGGGATATCTGCTGTACCGCTATTTCCCGGATGCGCGGGGCAGCGGAGTGCCGCAGACAAAGGCGGCGATGTATGCGCGAGAGGGACGAATCACGCTGTCGACGGTGTTCGGCAAATTCTTTTGCACATCGCTGACGCTTGCGAGCGGAATCCCATTGGGACGCGAAGGTCCGGCGGTGCAGGTTGGCGGCGGAATCGCGTCGGTGCTGGGAAGGACGCTTGGGCTCAGGCCGGAAAAGGTGAAGGCGCTGATACCGGTGGGAGCGGCGGCGGCAGTAGCAGCGGCGTTTAATACGCCATTGGCGGCGGTGCTATTCGCACTGGAAGAAGTCGTCGGTGATTTACACGCACCGGTGTTCGGGTCGGTGGTGCTTGCGTCGGCGACGAGCTGGGGAGTGTTGCGGCTGCTGCTCGGAAATGATCCGTTGTTCCAAGTGCCGCAGTATCAGCTGGTGAATCCGTGGGAACTGGTGGTGTACGCGGTGCTCGGAGTGACGGGGGGATTGGTTTCCGCCGCGTTCACACAACTGCTGCTGAGATCGCGAGAATGGTTTCGGAAGCAGCCAAGGAAAACGGTGTGGATCCAGCCGATGGCGGGCGGGGTTTTGGTCGGACTGATGGGTTGGTTCGTGCCGCAGGTGATGGGCGTCGGATACAAATTCGTGGGCGACGCGTTGAATGATCACCTGGCTTTGAAGTTGATGGTGATTCTGCTGGCGCTGAAACTGGTGGCGACGGCGGTGAGCTACGCTTCGGGAAACGCCGGAGGCATCTTTGGGCCGAGCCTGTTTCTTGGGGCCATGTTGGGGGGCACGATCGGAGGGGTAGCGCATCAATTTTTTCCGGCGCACGTTGCATCACCGGGAGCGTACGCCCTCGTTGGGATGGGGGCGGCGTTCGCTGGGATTGTAAGGGCGCCGATGACGTCGGTGGTGATGATCTTTGAACTTACGAGGGATTACGCGGTGATTGTGCCGCTGATGATTTCAAACCTGGTGAGCTATTTCGTCGCTTCGAAGCTGCAGCGAGAGCCAATCTACGACCAGCTTGCCGAGCAGGACGGGATTCACCTGCCACTTTCCGGAGGCCGGCAAAGAGAGCGACAACGGCAAGTGTTTGAAGTAATGAAACCGGTGGGCGAATCCCTGGACGTGGGAGACGCGCTCGGGAAGGTGATAGAAAGGACGGCCGGCCGCGCCCAGAAAACCTGGCCCGTGTGCGATCCCCGCGGAGTCGTGGGAATTGTCACACGCGCACAGTTGCTGAAGGTGGAGAACGGAGAGACGCCGGCTGAGAAAGTGGGCGATTTGGTGCCGGAGCGAGAATTTCCGCATGTTCACACCGACCATTCCCTTGAAGTGGCGCTGGCCCGGATGGGGGAGACGCACACGGATTTGCTACCGGTCGTGAGCCGAGCGAATGTCCACGAGTTGCTCGGGATTGTGCGATTGCAGGATGTGCTGCGGTCGTATGGCCTCGAGGATAGCGGAGAGTGCTAACGCAGGCATTTCGCGCTTGAATATTCCGCTGGGAAGCGATAACCAGAACTGGCGCTCTCTCCCGGAGCTTTTGTTTCCGCTTATCCGAGGGGGCTCGGTTTTGGCGCCGCGGCTTTCCGGGGGTACGCGACTCCTGCGATCAACGAGAGCGTCAGCACGTTTGTGCTGTGCACCATGTTCGCGAAGGTTGCTCGGGATCAAATGAGCGCCGCAGAAGCCGCGCGCTCTGCTGAAGTGGAACTGCAGCACATATTCGATCGCTGGAAATGATTACATTCTGGTTTCAAATCCGCTTTTCTGGACGATCGGGGCAAGCTAATCGCTACGGACGCGCCATTTCGTGCCGCGGAGATAATCCTTTTTAGTCACGCCGTTTTGATCGCTCACCGAGGTAAGTTCGCGCCATAGTCGTTCCACGTGGTTGACGGACATTCGCGCTTCAAGTGGGATCCGGTACTCTTTGGGGCTGCAACGGAGTAAAGATGATTTCGTTCCATTTATCGGGCCAAGGGGCGCGGGGCGGGTGGGGCAAATCCCGATAATCCATGACGGTGGTCCGTTCCGGGCGGGGCTTTGCCGCAAGGATACAGCATTCGTGGAGGACACGCTCACTCTCCGTTAGAACGGGTGGGCGAAGCGCGGCTAGGTCACAATGGAGGGAAGACTAAAGCTAGAGACCAAACATGGAGTTGACGCCGGCGCGCTGTGCGACTTCGGTAGAAGGCTCCTGGAGGGGAGGCAGAGGAGGCGGGGCTTGCTGGGGAGCCGGCGGAGTTGCGGGTGGTTGAGCTTGAGGTTGCGGCACGGCGGGCGCCGCGGCACTGGGAGTTGCGACCGCAGGGGCTACAGGAGCTGGCTTGGTAGCAAGCTGCTGGAGATAGGCGATATCACGGGGCTCTTCCGTGCCCGGCTGAACAGCGGGAAATGACAAATTCATCTGGAGCTCCATGGCGCTCGCGATGCGGTGCAACTGCCAGATGAGCTTTTCGAGTTCCTTCGAACGGCCAAGGTTCAAGCTGCGGTCCCAGAGAAAGCGGATCGCCAAGACGAAGAGAATGGGCAGGCCGATGGCAAGAGTGGCGAGAACGATGGTGATAAGTAGAGGGTCTGGGGATTGGGTCATGGTGATACCTCCCAAGGCAGGGCTCCAAAGGCAGAATAACAGCTACGCGGCACCGGTGACAAACGGATCGCAGGAGGACCGGCGAAGACGATCGCGATTATTCCTCGCAGCCAGCGATCCTTCTACGCGCGGGGGGCAAGGTGACTCGTTGGCGGCTAAGCAACAGCTGCGGGTTCCCGTTCTCCGCGAAGTTTACGTCGCGCCGGCACTTCGAGGAAAAGATAAACAAGGACGGACAATGCGCAAGTGATTACAAAGCAAAGCAGCACGCCGGGAGCGCCCCATTGCCTAAAGAAGGAATAACTCGCGTCGCCCAGCAGAACCATCAGACGCGCTGAGAAAAGCGGGTGAGCGAGGTTGCAGCGCGAATCCGTAAATTATGGCCGCAAACGCCGGCGCCAGAAGGCTGGTATGGAGGACGGGATAGCGGATTCGAGGGCAAAAATAAATTGCCAGCACGAGCGCCAGTAAGCCGCTGCTCACCAGTGTGAAGGCCAACCTTGGATTGGCGCGCGCGCGCAGAAAATGAAACCCGCAAGCCATTCCGATCAGAAATTCGGGTAAGCGAATGAGCGGATGAAACTTGACGATGCTGAGCCAAAAGGCGTTGTACGAGTCGGCATTGATGTGGCTCAGGGCATCCGGGTTCAGCACGGTGTAGGTGCCGGTGATCGCAAGCGAGGCAAACCAAGACAGAATACCCAAGAGGATGAACCCGGAGAAAGACAGGCGGGCGAACCACTTCAGAAGAAAAGGAAACAAGAGGTAAAAGAAGCCTCGACGGATAGACTCCAGGACACCGCATTCCACATCGTGGCCGCCGCAGGGACCCAAGCTTGCAGAAGCACGACCTGCAGAAACATGCCCAGCTTAAGGTGAGCCACCGGCCAGGGAACAGAAACCAAATGCGTATGGCGGACAGCAGCTAGAAACAAAGGAAGAGTGACTAGGAGCGAAACGGCGTACGCGGGATAAATACGCGCAAAACGCGCCCGCCAGAATTCGGCGGTCGTTAGGGCGCGTCCCTCGTACGTATAGACAAGGATGAAGCCGGACAACACGAAGAACAAACCAACGCCTACATAGCCGATCGAAGCAACATCGGAAAATACGTCAAAGCGGGCAAGCGTGGCCGTGCTTCCGGATCCATGAAGCGATTTTACAAGCTTCGTTCGGCGGGTATTTTTTGGCGCGAAACGCTGTTCCGTTGCTGCTAATGGCAACCTGTCGCTTTAGCGGACAGGTGCGTGCTAGAAGGCATCGCCGCCGCCTCCGCCGAAGCCGCCGCCAGAGAAGCCGCCGCCACCATCGCCGCCAAAGCCGGAGCCCTGTGAACTGCGCGGCGCTGACGACATGACGTCGCCCGCCTGGACGGACATGGCGTTCAAATTGTTGACGAACATATAAGGATAGAAGCTCGGGCCAAAGCTACCGCCTTGATACCACTCGGGCGGCTGCGTATAGATTCCCTGGAACGCTTTGCTCCAATTCTTCTCGACGCCGAGAGCCATAGCGAAGGGCAGGAACTTCTCGAACATTTCCGGGGTTTTGATCATGCGGTTAAAGCGGTCGGCTTCGACGTGAGCCAGGAAGTCTTCAAAGCCGAGTATGCCTTCGAGAGTGCGCGCCCCGGCCTGCGTGCGAGCGGGCATGAACCAGCCGAAGGCGCAGATGATGAGTCCGGAAAGAATGCCGGAGGCGATGAACGGAAGCGGGGCCATGCCCAGGTGTTTCGAAAGCCAGATGCCGCCTCCAAAGACAATGAATCCGGCGACAATGCCGAAGAGAATGTAGGCGGCACGCGTGGTGTCCGGGCGGTGAGTGTAGTAGCCCCGGCTGACGAGCGAGCCGAAGATATCGTTCTTGATGCCCGCAATATTTGCGTAGAAACGGTTGTGGAGATCGGCGAGAGCGACGGTTTCGCCGGCGGTACCGCCGCTGAAGATGCCGGCAAGCAAGTCCTGTTCGTGCGGCTTGAGGGAAGCCCACTCGGAGCTCGGCTTTTTCAGGTGGAAGAGGTATTCCGTACTGTGGGTGAGGCCGAGGTAGTGATCTTTTTTTTGCTCTTCGATGACGAGATGGCCGCGGACGGCGAGATCGACGATCGAGGCGGTGATGTCGCGCATGTCGACGGAATTGTCGAGGAGCGTACCGACTTCGCCGGGAGTGAGATTATCGGGCGGCTGATATTGCGCCGCGATGGGGCGAAGACGCGGATCGCGACCGCGCGTCCACCAGAGCCAAAACATGGAGAAGAAGGCGACGATGGGAATGCCAAAAGCCCAGTTGCTGCGAAGGTAGCGAAGGAAGAGGGAGAATGCCGAAGGTTCGCGGACCACGCCTTTGTCGAAAGCAACAGCGACGGTCAGGCCTTCGTGGATGCCGAGAGGGCTGGTGGTGCGGACCTCGACGGCGGAGCCGTTGACTTCAGCGATCGCATTGCGCGAGGTGCTGCGGTAGGCGCCGGTGAAGACGTTGGTGCGCACAGTGGAAGCACTGCCGGGTAAGACGATGTGGGCGCCGGCTTCCTGGATGGGAATGGGCCACTCGTCGCCGGTGACGTTCCAGTAGAACTCATCGTGATCGTCGAAGAAATGGAGCGCGTCGGAGACGGTGTACTCGATGGAGATCGTGCGTGTGCTGTTGTCGGCGTGGTCGATATAGATTTTGAGCTGGAGGTATTGGCGTTCGCGGCTGGTTTCGTATTTGAGCTTAACGCCATCCTCGTCGGTGACGCTCTTGACGGTAAGGAAGAGTGAATAATTAAGTCCGTGCGGCCCGGCATATTCCACGGGAATATCGCGATAGATGCCGTGCCAGGGACCGCCGATGAATTGAAAGGTGATGTGTTCGGTGACGTCGACGGTGGCGTCGGGAAGGACGTCGACATCGGAAAAGAATTTCAGAAGGCGACGGTCTTTGGCGGACAGCGGAGAGACAGAGAGAAACAGCAAGCAGAGCGCAGCCAGGAACAGAGTGTGCAAGAAAGGCATCTTGCCATCGTTGCGCGCGCAGAGGGATTGATCGCGCGAAGTGCGCGCCATGGGGCGGGGATCCTCACCTCGCAGACGCCGTTCGGAATGACGATGCACAAGATTTGACCAAAATTGCCGGAAGGCGAGGAACCGCCGGGACGATTTGCTGTGAGCCAACATGGGAGAGGCAGCGAGGATCAGGCAGTCGGGGCCGCCGGATTGCTGAAGCTGACCTTGGGCGCTTCACGTTCGGCGGCGGAAGAGACTTCGAAGAACTCGCGCTGCTTGAAGCCCAACATCCCCGCAAAAATGTTGCTGGGGAATTGGAGGATCTTGGTGTTCAGGTCGCGAACGACGGCGTTGTAGTAGCGCCGGGCGTTTTGCACGTTGTCTTCGATTTCGGAGAGGGAGTTTTGAAGAGAGGTGAAGCTCTCGATGGCGCGCAGTTGCGGATAAGCCTCGGAAAGAGCGAAGAGGCTTTTGAGAGCGCCGGAGAGCATGTTTTCCGCCGCGGCCTTCTCAGCGGGGCCGGTGGCGGTCATGGCGCGGTTGCGCGCGTTGATGACCGCTTCGAGGGTGCCTTTTTCGTGGCCCGCGTATCCTTTCACGGTCTCCACGAGATTGGGAATCAGATCGTAACGGCGTTTGAGTTGCACATCGATGTCCGCCCAGGCGTTGTCGCATTGCACTTTCAGGCGGACAAGGCGGTTGTACATCCCAATGCCGAAAATGACCAGAAGAACGAGGACGACCAGGACAATCAAACCGAGCATCGGCCAACCTCACGGGGAAAGATTAGTTTCGTACCTCGAACAATTTCACTATACGTGGCGCCGTTAGGGGAGTAAAGAAGAGCCGCGGGGCAGGGTGTGGATTGGTGACCGTTTTTCGATGGCAGGAGCGGGTTGGCAGCGCAAGCAGGTCGCCGACTCTTGAGATGGCTGGCCCGAGACCGAATGGGCGCTGCTCACCGGATTGGCAGCAAGGGAGCGCAAGCAGGATGCTTAACTTGGCACAGTCGTTATGGTATCCCTCACCCTGCAGAACCGCGGGGATTCCAGATAGTTCTTCGGAAAAAAGCTCGACAAGATCATCTTTCTCGGCGAATTGTCGCATGATGGGGGCAATGAGGTCCGTGCGTGGGGCCGTCGGGCGGGGGCAAGACGATGCTGGCCAAGCGGGTTCCAACGATTCTGCCGCCTATGCCGTTCGAAAAGGCGATCGAGACAACGCGCATTCATAAACCTGCGGGAACGCTCGAAGGCAGGCAGGGCCTGATGGCACGCGGCCATTCCGCCCGCCGCACCATAAGCTGCAACTCTTGGGTATCGAGGAGTGTCCGTGAAAAATATTCGCTGCGCGCGTCTCGCTGAGATGACGATAGGCTTTTTCCTTGCCGCTACGGGTGCAGTTCCTTGCGTTGCGCAGGTGACTTCGCATCGCGCGCCCGAAATGACCGTGGTCAAGCCGGAAACGGTCGGATTCTCCAGCGAGCGCCTCGAACGCCTTCATAGCCTGATCGAAGAAGAGGTGGAGCGGAAGGAGTTGGCCGGCGCCATCACGATTCTCGCGCGGCATGGCAAGGTGGTGGACTATCGCACCTATGGCCAGCGGGATCTGGCGAGCGCTGCGCCCATGACACGGGACGTCATCTTCCGCGATTACTCGATGACCAAGCCGGTTACGGGCGTGGCCATGATGATCCTTTATGAAGAAGGGAAATGGCTGCCATGGGACCCGATTTCGAAATACATCCCCGAATTTGCGCACCTGAAGGTGTTCAAAGGAGTAGACGCGGAAGGCAAGACGATCCTTGTGGATCCCGACCATCCTCCCACCATGGGGGAACTGATGTCGCACTCCGCCGGCTTCTCCTATGGCTCTGGCCACACCGTGGTCGATGCCATGTACAAGGAGAAGAAGCCGCTGCAATCGGCGAACCTGCAGGAGATGATCGATAAGCTGGCCACCATTCCGCTGAATTACCAGCCAGGTAGGGGGTGGACCTACAGTCTCTCGATGGACATCGAAGGATATATTGTCGAAAAACTGTCCGGACAAACATTGCCGGACTTCATGCGCGATCACATCTTCATCCCTCTGGAGATGAAGGACGCCGGATTCTTTGTCCCTGAGGAAAAGCGTTCACGGCTTGCTACCAATTACCGCAACGACCCGCAAGGTCAGCTTGTTCCGACCGCCACAGGCAGTGGTCCTCCCTCGGATTATGCAAGCCAGCCCACTGCGCCTTCGGGCGGCGGAGGGATGGTATCCACTGCTGAGGACTACTATCGCTTTGCGCAAATGCTTGGGAACGGCGGCGAACTTGGAGGCAAACGGATACTGGCTCCCGCGACGATCAAGCTGATGGCTTCAAATCATCTACCGGCAAACCTCCTTACGGGAGAATTTGGTATCGGGCAACACGTCATGCGACCGGGTTTTGGCTACGGCTTCAACTGCGCGGTCATATTCGATCCGGCGCAGGCCGGTCTGCCGGATGGAAAGGGAACGTTCTTCTGGGATGGTGCCGCCGGAACCTGGTTCTGGGTCGATCCGGCCAACGACGTGGTCTTCGTGGCCATGATTCAGCGCATGACCCATCCCGATAATCACAGCCTGCAGTATCGGGGCCACGCGACGGTTTATCAGGCGCTGGTGGACCCTTCGAAGTAGTGCCGGGAAGGGTTAGGGACGGATTAGATTGTAGGCGGTAAGGACGCCCGCAGGAGACGGACCGCCGACGCCAGCGAGGCGGAAGGTCAGCAACCTGCCGGTAATTTGCTTGCTCCGCTCCATTGACTTGGGTTTGCCGGCTATGTTACGTGTAATTACGCAATTTGAGACATTCTTCGGCCGCAGACGGGCGGGAATGACGTCAGAGGCAAAGCATCTAGAGGTTGTCTTGGATACTCACGTCGAGAGCGTCAATCTCGCAGAGGAAATGTGTCTGCGGGTAGCGGAAGCGGTGGGGTTCAACGAAGACGAGTGTTACCGGATCGGGATGTCCGTGAGGGAAGGAGTGATCAATGCCTTCCATTACGGAAACCAGGAAAAACCCGAGAAGAAGATTCACTTGGTAGTGGACCTGACGCGGGAAAAGATGATCATTCACGTCATGGATGAAGGGAAAGGGTTCCGCTTGGAGGACGTGCCGGACCCGCTGGCCGAGGAGAACCTGCTGAGCACATCGGGCCGCGGAATATTTCTGATGCGAACGTTCATGGATGAATTTGATGTGGTGTCGGGGCGAACGGGCGGCGCGGAAATCATCATGTCCAAGAAAATCCCGGCGGCCGGAAGTCCTTCGAGCAACGGAAACGGCGGAGCGTCGAACGCAGCACCGCAGCAAGAAGCTTAGGAAGTGCACCATGGCAGTCTTGTACGCGACGATTCGCGAAGTAGACGTAATCACAATTGTGGATCTGAGCGGGCGTATCTCTCTCGGGGAGGGCAGCGCCTTGCTGCGCAAGACCGTGCGGGATTTGCTCGAAAACGGGCAGACCAAAATCCTGCTCAACCTGGGCGACGTCAACTATATCGACAGTTCTGGAATCGGCGAACTGGTAAGCGGGTTCACAGCGGTTCGCAGCCGGGACGGCCAGTTGAAACTGCTGAACCTGACGAAAAAGGTGCACGATTTGCTTCAAATCACCAAGCTTTTTACGGTATTCGAAGTGTATTCCGATGAAGGAACGGCGGTCGAGAGTTTCCGCTAGGGCCATTCGCAGGCGATCCCTCGTTTTTGACTGAACAAGCGACATTTTTGTGAAAACCCGAGGTAGGCGCCTAGGACGAGTTGCGACCGATGGGCGGCTTCTTGTGCTACTTGTTTTGCGGCACAATCGGAACATGGCGACAAGCGGGAACACTGCATGGATTATCGGGCGCGCAGAGGCTCTAGGGTTTGATCTTTGTGGCGTGGTGCGCGCGGAGAAATTCGCGGAACTCGAACAGTTTTCAGAATGGCTGGCAGCGGGCTACGCGGGGGAGATGCGATATCTCGAGGATGAGAGACGGCGCGAACCCGGGTCGGTGCTGGAGGATTTGCGCAGCGTAATCGTGTGCGCGCTGAACTACAACACGGACTACCCGTACTCCACCGAGGCGGCAGCCAGCGCGAATCAGGACGGACCGCGCGGATGGATTTCGCGCTACGCGTGGGGCGATGACTACCACGAGGTGATGTGGGGGAAGCTGAATTCGCTACAGGCGGAGATGAAGGAAAAGTTCCGGGAGCCCTTTGCCGCGCGAGTGTACGCCGACACGGGGCCGGTTGCAGAGCGAGTTTTCGCCAAGCATGCCGGGCTCGGTTGGATTGGAAAAAACACACTACTGCTGAACGAACAACTGGGATCGTGGCTTTTCCTCGGTGTAATTCTGACGTCGCTCGAGCTGGAGCCTTCCTTGAAACCCGGTGCGGCTCGACCGCCGGACCTCTGCGGGAATTGCAGGCAATGCCTGGATGCGTGCCCCACGGAGGCGCTGATTGAGTCTTATGTGCTGGATGCGCGGCGTTGTATTTCCTACTTGACGATAGAACTGCGGGGAAGCATTCCCGAGCAATTCCGCGAGCCGATGGACTGGCAAGTGTACGGCTGCGACATTTGTCAAGATGTCTGCCCGTATAACCGCGCGGCACCAGTTAGCAGGATGCCACAGTTCGAAGCGCGGCGATTTCTCAATGGAAAGACTCTGCACCGTCCGAGCCTCGAGTGGATTGCGGAAATGAGGGAGGATGACTTCCGTGAGGTGTTTCGGGGGAGCGCGGTGAAAAGGGCCAAGTGGGCCGGCCTCGTGAGGAATGCCTGTGTGGCGCTCGGAAACTCACTGCCGCAGCTCGACACGGAAGAGCGGCAGCGGGTATGTGACCTACTGAAACGGCTGGCGGGCTCAGCGATTTCCACGATTGCGGAGTCTGCCCAATGGGCGCTCTCGCGCATCGAATAGGTGCGCACACAGTGGCGAACGTCTGTTCCTCGATTTCGCGGCTTGCCCGCGGCTGGCACGGGCGGATTTCGAGAGGCGTCCTGAGGCCTACGGTTGAGCAGACTTGGGCGCAAGCGGTATACTTTCGCGCGCAAGCCTAGAAGCCCACCGAAGCTGAGGAGAACCCAATGGATCGCCGCAAGTTTCTCGTGAGCAGTGGGATTGTCGGTGCCGGCCTGATCGGAGGAGGCGCGGCGGCACCGGGCGTATTAGAAGCAGCTGCCAGGTCGAAGTCAGGATCCCATCTTAAAATGGAGGATAAACCCGTGGCATTTACTGTGCCCCCCTTGCCGTACCCATTCGACGCGCTGGAACCCTACATCGACGCCAAAACGATGGAAATCCATCACGACAAACACCACGGCGCCTACGTGACGAACTTGAACAAGGCGCTAGAAGGCCACCCAGACCTGCAGGCGAAATCGATTGACGACATTTTGAAGAACCTGGATGCCATCCCGGAAAACATACGCTCCGCAGTGCGAAACAACGGGGGCGGACACTGGAACCATTCGCTGTTCTGGCCGCTGATGAAAAAGGGGGGTGGAGGCGAGCCCAAGGGCGACCTAGCGACGGCCATCAACTCCACGTTCGGGTCGTTTGCCGAGTTCAAGAACAAGATGAAGGCCGCCGGGTTAGGGCGCTTCGGGTCGGGATGGGCGTGGCTGGTTGTGAAGGACGGCAAGCTGGTGATCGATTCGACGCCGAACCAGGACACGCCGTATTTCCTGAACGGCAAGGCGGTGGTCGGCGTCGACGTATGGGAACACGCCTACTACCTGAAGTATCAAAACCTTCGCGGCGATTACATCGATGCCTGGTGGAATGTGGTGAACTGGGATAAGGCCGCAGAGCTGTACGCCACCGCGAGGAAGTGAGCGGAAAGACGCAGCTTTAGCGCTCCAAGAAGCAGATTCGTCCACCCTGGGGCTGCGGAAGAGCGCAGCCCTGCGGGGTACGGAGGCTGTGTCGTGGGGGTTGAGGCCGTGGGTCTAGTGCGCCGGTTGAGCCGATGAATCTATTGTATGACCCAAACCGAGGCCCAGGAGGAGGCAAGCTCTGAGCCAATAAGGCCAATCGCATTTCGCTGTGAAGGATTGCCCGGCCCGAAAAAGCTCAGGTCCCCCTAAGCTCTCCGGGCAAAAAAGAAGCCTCGACTCCGGGAGAAATGGAGTCGGGCTTTTATTCAGGACGGATGAAGACCGTCTGGATTACGCCATCAGGCGGCGGTTCAGCGCCAGAACCTTAGGATTGACGGACTTCAAGGAGCCTTGGTCCTCGGCGGCAAAGGTCCGAATCGATCCGGAAGCAGCGCCGACGGCCGGGGGAAACATCTTCATGGAATTCCGGGAGGCGTCGCGCATCAGCTCCATGCGGCTGTGAACCTTGAACTTGGAGAGCAAAGAAGAGACATGGAACTTGACGGTCCGCTCGGAGAGGTTCAGCTCTGAGGCAATTTCCTTGTTAGCGAGGCTCCGGAGCACGCCATCGAGGACTTCTTCCTCGCGGCGTGTCAACTTAACACTGTTTTTGACGCAGTGACCAGCTTCGAGCAGCTTCTCGGCCTTTTCGGTGAGGCCGTTGAGGTGCTCAGGAGCCGCCGGAACCATAATCAGATAATCACTGGGAGACTGGCCGCGCACCATGCAGTGCATGGCGAGCAGCCCGGCGGCATGATCGACTGGCAGTTCCCCGTCAGGCCCGGCTTCCACCTGGAAGTGGGCCGTACCACTGGATTTCTCATAGAACAGGTAAACACTCGCAGAGCTAGAAGATTTGGGTTGGCCAATCGTATGTGTTGCCACAGTTCTGCGGATTAACTTCACGTGCACTCCTCCGTGGGTGCCTCGTGGTGGGAACGAGACGCTCCTTTAAATTTGTCTTACTTACCTCACAAGGAGGTTGGCCGGGTCGTCCGGACGCACCGCGCAAGCGGACAGGGCGTTGACTCAGCCAAAACGATCACCCTCAGCAGCCACCGTCCGGCCATAATGAAAAGTCAACGAGAAGGAGTCCCCGTCAAAAGCCTGCAAAAGCTACACCTGACCGGGCATGAGATTAGCATCCAGAATGCCGTACTGTCAGTTTTTACAGGAGATGAATTTTCAATGGCTTACAGATGAGCCTGTGGAAATCTCCAGGCACCGGCTGGGTAGAAATTGCGTATGGCTCGAATTTTTTTCTTATTGGATGGCCATCCATCCTCAGGGACTGACCACTCGCGTTTGATCCCGAGAGATTAGCTCGTATTCAATGCCGCGCCATTTCAGGCGGCGGCCAAACAGGGATGCAAAGAAATTCAGCAGGTACAAAAACGGAACCATAGCAGGAAGCAGGATGTAAATCCAAGCCTGAGACATGACCAAGGAGCGGAGCGAGGGAAGAGCTTCCGTGACGCCCACCACGCGCAGTGCGCCGCGAATCGCGGCGAGGAGCATGGTCAGAACGAGTAAGGTCGTAACGTGGAAGGCGGGGCGGGAGGCCAACGTTAGTTCGAAGGCCAGGAGAAAGCCCAAAAGCAAGGTAAAGCAATACAGGAAGTGGGTGGCAAGCGCCGTGACCCACATCTGCGGGCGGTACACGCGGGTGATGCGGACTTGCCGCGTGGTGAACTCCAGCAGGCCGGCGAAATCGGTTTGGACGTAGGACGGAGTGAGGCATTCGGGCAGGAAAACGATCTGGCGGGCGGTGCGCTCGATCATCATGGTGAGCGAGTAGTCATCGCTGAAGGAATGCTGCCAGACATCAAGCATGCCCATTTCTTCGAAGAGGGCGCGGCGAATTGCCGTGCCGCCACCCCAGCAGAAATTCTTCGCGTGGCCGCCGGGCATGGTGACGACCGCGGCGTTCCATGCCGCGAGAAGAGCCGTGGGCAAGTCGCTCTGGTTCGGGATGAACCAGCGCATGGTGGTTGTGGCGCCGATGCGCGAATCGCTAAGCGGGGCGACCAGACGATGCAGCCAGGATCTTCCCGGGCGTCCGTCGGAATCGGTGAAGACGAGGGCTTCGAACTCCACGGGCAATTGTTCGACCGCAACGCGCAGATTGTTGACCTTTTCGCTGCAATTTTCTGGCTTTCCCGCGATGACGATGTTGACCTTCACCTTTGAAGAAGCCGCGACGCGCTTGACGATGCTGTAGGCGTGGTCGCTTTCCGACGCCAGGACAAGAAAAATCTCGTAGTTTTGATGATCGAACTCACACAATGAAACCAGATTGCGCTCGAGCCCGGGCTCCACGCCGCGGCATGGGCAAATGACCGCCGTGCGCGGCGCATAAAAGCCAGGATCGGTCTTCAGGCGCCGGCGGACGTAAGCCAGCCATTGAATCCCCCGCCAAAGGAGAAACAAGCCTACGGCAATCTGGATGATTGCCAGGATGTCAAAGAAAGACTCCATTTGAGCTGAGAATAACAGAGGCAAGAAATGGCGGTACGGGGATGTCCAGAGGTAGAATCGCAGCGGTAAACAGCCGCAAGGCCCCCAAAGGAGAGGATGATGACAGGTCGCGTAGACAGCTCGATGGTGACTTCAGGGAATGAATTGCCCGGATACCGGGTGGTGAAGAACTTCGGGATTGTGCGAGGGATTACGGTGCGTTCGCGAAGCGTGCTGGGCAATTTAGCCGCTGGAATACAGACGATTGTTGGGGGAAACATCACGGTTTTGACGGAGTTGTGCGAGAAAGCGCGCGAGGAAGCGTACGAACTGCTGCTAATGCATGCAGCGCAGCACGGCGCGAACGCGATTCTGGCGATGCGCTATGACGCGAATGAAGTGATGCAGGGAGTGACGGAAGTGCTCGCGTATGGCACGGCGGTGCAGGTGGAGAGAATCAGCTAAGGAGCCAAGTGGCGGGTAGTTGGTGATTTCTAATCACTACACTCAAGGAGCGGTTCTTCTCCATGCAAGCAGCATCATGACGGACCCGGCTACCAGCAACTTAAGGGGTGCAGGCGTTCGCCGGAGGAGACGCGGGATGATAGAATCCGCGCACACATGTTTTGCACCAGTTGCGGCCAGCAGTTACCGGAAAGGGCGCGCTTCTGCTCGAAGTGCGGCGGTGCGGTCGATGGGGACCCCGACACGACCGTGTTGGGACAGGATCCGGATTTAGACGGAAATTTGGAGACGCTGGCGCCGGATCTTCCCGGGACGCCGCGTCCTGCGCCGCGGGCGACGGGAGCCGCCCCGCCACGTTCAACGCCCAGGCCGCCATCCACACCCGCGCGACCTCGCTCTGCTGCACCGAGTAGTTCGGTCGTGACAACTTCTGACCCCATCGGCGGCGGACGCTTTGCTCCGGGGGCGATCGTTGCGGAGCGCTACCGGATCGTGGCGCTGCTCGGCCGCGGGGGGATGGGAGAAGTCTATCGCGCCGAAGACCTGAAGCTCAGCCAGGTGCTAGCGATTAAGTTTTTGCCGGAAGCGCTGTCGAAGGACGCGTCGGCACTGGCGCGATTTCACTCCGAGGTGCGCGTCGCGCGACAGGTGTCCCATCCAAACGTTTGCCGCGTTTTCGATATTGGCGACGCGGACGGTGTGCCGTTCCTGACGATGGAATACGTCGATGGGGAAGACCTCTCGTCGCTTGTGCGGCGAATCGGGCGATTGCCGCAAGACAAGGCTGTCGAAGTATCACGGCAGATCTGCGCGGGACTGGCTGCGGCTCATGAACGAGGAGTGATTCACCGCGATCTGAAGCCTTCGAACGTGATGCTCGATGGAGCAGGGAAGGCGCGCATTACGGACTTTGGCCTCGCGGGAATTGCCGCGAATATTCAGGGGGCGGAAGTGCGCGCGGGGACTCCGGCGTACATGGCTCCCGAGCAATTGCTCGGAAAAGAAGTTACGACAAGGAGCGACATTTTTTCGCTGGGCCTCGTCATGTACGAGGTGCTGACGGGAAAGCGGGCGTACGACGCGACGACTGTGCCGGAGCTGATGAAGGCGCGCCAGTCGGGCACGCTGACGAATCCGTCGACGCTCGTGCGGGACCTTGATCCGTTGACCGAGAGAGTGATTCTGCGCTGCCTCGAAACAGATCCGGCGAAGCGGCCCGCAACCGCGCTGCAAGTTGCAGCGGCTTTGCCAGGCGGTGATCCGCTGGCAGCAGCGCTCGCCGCGGGAGAGACCCCTTCGCCGGAAATGGTGGCGGCGGCAGGCGAGAAAGAAGGACTAAACCCGAAGATCGGGCTGTTGTGCTTTGCGGGCGTGATTCTGGCGCTCGGACTTCTGTTGGTGATTTCCAAGAGCGCCAAGATGATCTCGTATGTGTCGTTGGGGCCAAGTCCGGAAGTGCTGGCGGCGAAAGCAAGCGAAATGATCCGGACGTTCGGCTATGTGGATGAACCGGTAGACACAGCGCACGGTTTTTCGCTGCAGCAAGATTACATTCACTACATCCAGAGTGACATCAAAACGCCAACGAGATGGAATAGATTGAGGCAGGACGAGCCACCGAGCCTGGTGTTCTGGTACAGGCAAAGCCCGCGACTGTTGGTTTCGCTTACGCCCGAAGACAATCTGCTTTACGGAAGGATTGAAACGGACGACCCGCCGCTCGAGCAATCCGGATCGCGCGTCATCGGACTTTCACCTCATGGGAGGCTGCTGAACTTCCGCGCAATTCCGCCGCAGGTGGATGATCCGCCGGAAGGGCCTGTACCCACGCCCAATTGGGGCGCGTTGTTTACGGCCGCAGGTCTTGATGCGTCTCAGCTCAAGCCCGTTCCGCCGCGGTGGCATCCGCTTGCGTGGGGAGACACGAGGGCGGCGTGGGAAGGCGGCTGGCCGAACCACCCTGAAATCCCTCTGCGCGTGGAGGCGGCGGCTTATCGGGGAAAGCCGATATTTTTTGCGCTTCTTTCCCCGTGGGACAAGCCGTCGCGGATGGGGGAGCAGCGGCGGACGAGGCAGAAGACCATTCTCCAGTGGTTCGACTTCGGGCTGATTCTGACGATATTTGGCCTCGGAATCTGGTTGGCAACGAAAAACGTGAGAAATGGTCGAGGGGATTTGCGCGGCGCAATGCGACTGACGTTGTGCGTGGTCGTGGCGGGTCTCATCAATTGGGCGCTTTTGGCACACCACGTGGGGTCGATTGCGGGGGTGGTGCTATTTATCCTGGCGATGAGCGTGAATCTTTTCTTTGGAATGATGATCTGGTTGTTGTACGCAGCGCTGGAGCCGTACGTGCGGCGTCACTGGCCGGACACGTTGATCTCGTGGTCGCGAATGCTTGCGGGAAAATTCAAGGATCCGGTATTCGGGCGTGACGTGTTGCTCGGCACGCTGTTTGGACTTCTTGCAGCGGTGGCGGATCAACTGCAACCCATTGTGGAAGCCGGCTTGGGGAAAGCGCCGGTACCGCCGTTCGGGTTCCAAAACTCTTATTCGCTCGACGGACTTCGCGGCAGCACGGCTACGGTTCTGTTTGCGGCAGCAGCCTCCTTTTCGAACGCGCTGCTGGCTTTTTTCCTGTTCTTTATTCTTCGGCTTATTTTCAAGCGTGACTGGCTGGCGGTGGTCCTGGTTGGGCTGCTGTTCTGCATTCCGAGCATCGCAGCGCAAAATCCGTTGATCGACGCTTTGTTCACGGCGCCGTTTATCGTGGCGTATTTGTGGATTTTGCGCCGGTTTGGCCTCGTGGCGCTGACGGTGCTTTACTTCGTGGACCAGCTTGCGGACCAAATACCGCTTACGACGCCACTCACGGCGTGGTACACCGAGGGCGGAATGGTCGGGGTGGTGGCGATTGTGGCCTTGGCGTTGTATGGCTTTCATGTCTCGCGCGCGGGGAAACCCCTGTTTGCCGGAGACGCGTTGGAGATTTGAGAGAACCCTGCTAACGATGGGCTTTCAGTTTGGAGGTTGGCGAGGAAGGCAAGACTGTTTCGGCAATCGAGACGGTCAAAGCCTCCACGTCGGTTAAGGCGCGACTCGCGGCCAGACGCGCGTTCTCGATGAACGAAGAATCCAGCAAGAAAGCGCAGCGGTCAACGAAGGGGTGATTGGCGGCCTCGAAAGGCTTGCGGCGGCGCGTCGGGGTCGTGGTGCGGGCAAGAATTCCCTCGTACATTTGTAAATCGGATTGAAATTCCAGCGCGGTGCCAACATTCCAGCGCTGGTGGCGGGTGAGAGCGCCGAGGAACTTCTGGCGAAACGCGGCAGCCTCTTTTCGCTTCACCGGGGGAATTTTCCGACCATCGCGCGTGGTCGTGCCTCGAGAGACCAGTTCGAGCGCCTGCACGGAGGCCGCCAATAGCGCCTCGCGCTGCAGGAGCGTCAGGAGGTCGCGATAGAGACTTGCATGGACTTGCAAAGCGTGGCGGCCATGATCGACGACGTAGGAATCCACAAAACGTGGCACGATGCGCTCGCGAAGCAGGGTCTCGCTTAGTTGTTGTGCCAGGACCGCGGCGGCATCGGGAGGGAGAGTCTTCGGTTTGGAAGCTCGAACCATAATGGGATTTCCTATGTTAACAGCAGCTTCGACGGCCTGAAGACGTTGCCCGGAGAAAAGTAACCGGCTCGTCATTCCGAGCGAAGCGAGGAAGCTCTCTTTGTAACCCCGAGAAAGAGAGATTCCTTACCTCGTGGACTGGGTTCGGGATGACGGATTCGAGGTGTGTCCGACAACTTTCAGACCTACGCTTCTCACGATACATGAAAAAGGCCCGGCAGAGTCTGCCGAGCCTTTTTCGTTGGTAAGTTGAATTGAGCCTAGTTCAATGAATCGCGCGCGGGCTGTCAGCAACCGAGGCCGGTTGCGGCTCGGGCTCCGGGACAACGGGCGCGATGGGGTTTTTCTCGAGCGCGTGCTCGAGGACTTCATCGAGCGTGCGCACATAGGTTATTTGCAGATCGCCGAGAATCTCCGGCGGGAGATCGGCAACGGCGTTCGGTTCGTTATCCGCAGGCAGCAGGACGTGAGTGATGCCAGCGCGTTTTGCACCAAGCACCTTCTCCTTCACGCCGCCGATAGGGAGAACAACGCCCGAGAGCGTCATCTCGCCTGTCATCGCGAGGCGATTTTTCACTGGACGGTTCGTGAGCAAGCTCACGAGGGCCGTCACCATCGCGGCACCGGCAGAGGGACCGTCTTTCGGAACGGCACCCGACGGCACGTGGATGTGGATGTCCTGCTTGCGGAAGAAGTCCGGATCGATGCCATAGCGCTCTGCATTGGCACGGGTCCAGGTCAACGCCGCGGTCATCGACTCCTGCATGACTTCGCCGAGGTGGCCCGTCATGGTGAACTGCTTGCCACCGCGCATGCGGCTCGCTTCGATGAAGACGATGTCGCCGCCCACCGGAGTCCAAACAAGACCCACGGCCACGCCGGGTTTCTTGACGCGTTCCTCGACTTCCTTTTCGGTGCGGAACTTCGGCACCCCCAGGAACTCGCGCACCACTTCCGGGGTGACGACCATTTTATCGGGCTTGCCTTCAGCCATCCGCCGGGCCTGCTTGCGGACCAGAGTAGCGATTTCGCGCTCCAGGTTGCGCACGCCGGCTTCACGCGTGTAGCTGTGGATGATCTCCTGCAGTCCCCCGTCCGTGAATTCAAGCTGCTCGCCTTCCTTGATTCCGTGTTCGGCGGCCTGCTTCGGGATCAGGTACTTGCGCGCGATGTGTATCTTCTCTTCGCCGGTGTACCCGGGCAGCTCGATGATCTCCATGCGGTCGCGCAAGGGTTCCGGGATGGGGTCCATCCAGTTGGCCGTGGCGATGAAAGTGACCTTCGAAAGATCGAAGGGCACGTCCAGATAATGATCGCGGAACGTGGAGTTCTGTTCCGGGTCGAGAACTTCCATCAACGCGGAGGAGGGGTCGCCGCGGAAATCGCGGCCGAGTTTGTCGACCTCGTCGAGCATGCACACCGGGTCGTTGCTTTCCGCACGGCGGATACCCTGAATGATCTGGCCGGGCAGCGCGCCGATGTAGGTGCGGCGATGGCCGCGGATTTCCGCTTCGTCGTGCATGCCGCCAAGAGCGATGCGGACGAACTTGCGGGCGAGCGCGCGGGCGATGGACTTGCCGAGCGAGGTCTTGCCCACGCCTGGGGGCCCGACGAAGCAAAGGATCGGCCCCTTCATGCCCGGCTGGAGTTTCTTGACCGCCAGGTAATCGAGGATGCGTTCCTTGACCTTCTGCAGGTCGTAGTGATCTTCATCCAGGATTTCGTGGGCCTTCTGGATGTCGATTTCCGTGCTGCCAGAGGATTTGTTCCAGGGCAGCGAGGTCATCCATTCAAGGTAGGTGCGCGAAACCATGTATTCGGCGGAGGCCGGGGTCATCTTGGACAGGCGCTTGAGTTCGCGATCGCACTCTTTCTTGGCTTCCGCGGACATGCCGGCTTCTTCGACTTTCTTACGCAGCTCTTCGATTTCCGCCTGGGCGTCATCGATTTCGCCCAGCTCTTTTTGAATCGCCTTCATCTGCTCGCGCAGCAGGTATTCGCGCTGGTTCTGGCTCACCTGCTCCTGAACCTGCTCGTTGATTTTGCTGCGCAGTTCGAGCACTTCGAGTTCTTTCGAAAGCTCGCGGATCAGAATCTCGAGGCGCTTGCGCACGTTGGAGGTTTCGATCAGCTCCTGGCGCAAAAGAGTCGAGAGGCTCGGCAGAGTTCCGGCGATGAAGTCCGAAAGGCGGGACGGGTCGTCGATGTTCATTGCGACGTTCTGCAAATCGTCCGAGAGCTGCGGCGAGTGGCTTACCACGTCGCGGAACAGATCCTGGGCATTACGTTCGAGCGCTTCCAGTTCGTTATCCTGCTCGCCAATGATGTCCGGCGCGGCCTCCGCAGCGGCACGGAGGAACGGACGCAGGCCGAGCAAGTCCACGATGCGAATCCTCTGTAGGCCTTCGAGAAAGACCACAACGTTGCCATTGGGCATCTTGACGGTCTTATGGACCTTGGCGAGCGTGCCGACTTTGTGCAGGTCCGCGGCAGCGGGATCCTCGACGCGCGGATCGAGCTGGGCAACGACGCCCAGGAGCTTTTCGTCTCCCGAAAGTGAATTGACGAGTGCCAAAGAGCTCTCGCGGCCAACCGTCAGAGGCAGCACGGCGCCCGGGAAGAGAACAGTGTCGCGGACGGGCAGGATTGGCAGCGTGTCAGGCACGGCATGTTTTTTTTCAGCCATTGGTTTCCCCTTAGCATCCGAGGCGGGTTGAACCGCCAGGGATGATTAGATGCAGGTGGCGGCAAAAAGGTGCCCGAAGCTGCACTAATCAAGATCAACGAACTTTAGTGATTTACACTCAGATTCTAACCTGCTCTTCTGGAAAAAGCAAGCTCCTTATAAGCGATAGAAAATATTGATGATAGTCCCATGCCGCCAGCTTAACCTATCCTTTTCATCGGCCAACCTGGGCTAAGGGATAGTGCTTCCTGACAAATTCGATGGCTTGCTCCCTGGTGAGCAGGCTTCCCTCCAATTGGCCCTCTTCGAGAGCCCCTAGGATGCGCTGGTAGGCGGGGCCTGGAGAATAACCCATCTCATGTAGATCGTCGCCCGTCAATAGCCTCGCGGGCCGAACTTGTTCGGGCGGCGTTTGCGCCAGAAAGGATCGGATGGCCTCGTAGGCATCAAGATGGCCGTGGCTGGCCTGGCAGTCAAGGCGATGAAGTTCCAGATGCTCTTCAAAGGCGGGAAGGCGGACGAAGCGCTTCAGAGTGGAGGTGCGCATTTGAGAGACATCTTTGAACTTCATGTGATTTGCAACGAGAGCTTGGACCTGCTCGGTCTCATCCTTCGAGAATTTCAGGCGCCGACAGATCTCGCCCGCAATGCGCACACCGACTTCGACGTGCGAATCGAAGCGGATGCGGTCCCCGGTTTCCGAAGCCGGTCGAAAGGTGGAGGGCTTGCCGACGTCATGAAGCAAGACTCCCCATGCAAGACTGGGTGAGACCCCCGCAGGCAAGGCTTCAAGCATGATACGCGTGTGCATCCAAACGTCACCCTCGGGATGATATTCGGGCGGCTGTTGCACTCCTTTCATTGCCGAAACCTCGGGCAGAACTTCTTGCAGCAAGCCGGCCTCGTCGAGCAATTCAAAGCCGCGGCGCGCGGCGCTTTCGGTAAGAAGTTTCGTCAGCTCTTCATGAATACGTTCGGCGGAGACGGCATGGATTTCCGGAGCGCCTTTTTGGATGGCGGCAAAAGTGTCTGGTTCGATCTGATAGGCGAAACGGGCGGCGAAGCGGATAGCGCGCAGCATGCGCAGTTTATCCTCGGCAAAACGGCGGACCGGATCGCCGATGGCGCGAACGATGCGATCCCGGAGGTCAGCTTGACCGCCGACGAAGTCGAGGACTTGGCCAGAATCGTGCCGCATCAGCAGGCCGTTTACGGTGAAGTCGCGTCGCGAGACGTCGTCTTCGGGCGTTGCGGCGTAGACGACCCTGTCCGGATGGCGCCCATCGGAATAGCCGACGTCGCGGCGAAATGTGGCGACCTCAACTTTGGCGCCGTCGCGCAAAACCAGAATCACTCCAAAGCGCGCGCCTACCGCGATGCTGTCAGGAAAGAGCTGCGAGACTCGATCGGGAATTGCGTCTGTGGTCACGTCGTAATCGGCGGGTTGGCGGCCGAGCAAAAGGTCGCGGACGCAGCCGCCGACCAGGAATGCCTGGTGACCATGCTGTTGCAGGGTGTCGCAGATCGAGTTGGCAAGCTCGTGCGAATTCACGGAAACATTATGCGCCAGCCTCGGGCGTTGCTGGCTAGAAATAAGACGCAAAAGGGGAAGAGAAGTTACTGCGTTCGAAGCACCACGCAGGTGATGTCGTCGGATTGGCGGGTGGCGCCGACGAACTCTTCCACACTTCTCATAAGATAGCGAAGGGACTCTCGTGCGGGGAGATTCGGCAAGCTGCGGATGACGTTCAGCCAGCGCGAGTCTGTGAATTCTTCGCCGGCCGCATTGAAGGCCTCTACGACGCCATCGGTAAAAAGAATCAGTGAGTCGCCAGGGTGCAGTTCGACGGTGGACGCAGGAAAGGAGGCTTCTGTGCTAATGCCGAGCGGCAAGCCACAAGACGCCAGGCGGTCGGTACCGCCATTGCCCCGGCGAACGACGGGGAAGTTGTGGCCTGCGTTGACATAGGCGAGGGTTCGTGAGGAAGGATCGAACTCGGCGATAACGGCGGTGGTGAAACGCTGCCCGCCGAGGCTGTGGGCGCAAGCGTAGCGGTTCAGGCGATCGGCGAGTTGCGAGAGCGGCGGCCCTTCGGAAGCGATGGTCCGCAAGCTGGCTTGAAGAGTGGCCATAAGAAGCGCGGCCGGGACGCTTTTGCCGGCGACATCGGCAATGACCAGCATGAGCTTTCCGCCGGATGCTGCGTCGTTGAGGGGATAAAAGGCGTCGTAGTAATCACCAGCGACGGAATTTTGCGGACGGGTATGAAAAGCGACTTCTGCACCGATGATCGTGGGCGGGTCGGAAGGGACGAGCCAGGTCTGGATTTCGCGGGCGATTTCGAGATCCCGTTTCATGATGACCTTGTCGGCGAGTTCGAGAGAAAGGAGCAGGAGGAAGAGCAGCGCCGCAAGGAAATCAAGATTAAAGTCCACAGAAGAATTGTTGTATTGAAGCTTGACGCCGGACATCAGCAGCATGACGAGAGCAAGCAACAGGAGGACACGCCGGGCGGGCGTGAGCTTGCTCATCATGGCCCAGAACAAGTGACCGGCGACGCGAAGGGGCCGCTTCCAGGCGGGCAGCTTGTTGACCTCATCCCAATCGACATCTTTGCCGTAGAAGCCGTAGCTGGAGCGGGCGTCGGCGGTGAACTGGTTCCAGAGTTCGTCGATTTTGCGGCCTTCGCTGACGAGTTGCCAGAACTGTCCCGCGCGCTCAAAGAGAGCAGGCCGTGTGGGAGTTTGTGGCGTGGATGGGACTGGTGCACTCATGCGGAGAGTATAGGCGAAACCGAGGGGAACTGCAGTGACGACGGGTACAGCTCTGTCTGATCTCGAGGCGCCCTGGGAGCATCACCCGGTCCGGAGTCCACGGCCGAGGCCGGTCGTTGAGATTATTTGCAAGGACTGAAACAACTGAAACGCGATCCTGGTTCGAAACGTTGCATAGGTAGAAGGCTTCGGTTCGGGGAGGATCCCATGCGATCCTATCTCTCATTCCTCCTGATCCCACTTCTTGCATTTGGAATATTTGCTGGCAGGGTTAGCGCCGGTTCGACCGCGGCGCAGAGCGAATTCAGCGCGCGACTCAGCTACCTGGAAGGCGACGTGCGGCTGTCGCCTGGACGCGAAGGAGAGCCGTACATCGGCAAGGACTGGATCGAGGCATCGGCGGGGATGGCAGTCGAGGAGGGATACAGTGTTGCGACTCAGGACGGCAGCGCTGAAATTGAACTCGAGAACGGGTCAATGCTGTATCTGGCTCCGCACTCGCTATCGATGTTTTACTGACCTGACCACGAGCGACCCGCACGGCTCGGGGACGAAGGAGTTTGATTCTTTGGTTGGCACGAGACTATTGGCCGGATCCGTGATGTTCCTGTCGCAATTCCGGCAGGATGGCGAGTTCACGCTCGAAACGCAGACGGCAAGGTTGCGAACGCACTACTCGGGACTGTACCGGGTTACGAGCTACCTCAACAGCACAGAGATGATTGATCTGAGCCAGGGCCTACCGTCAGATTTGGTGTCTCGAGCGGAGCTCGCAGCGTTGCCTCAAGGTACGTTTACCGACGTTGACATCCTCCCCCGCCTGAAGGCTGGGGATTCCTACTGGCTCGCCTGCTAAGCAGCGATGCCTTCGGTGGGTTCCTGACACGACGGGCTTACTGCACCCGAAGGATGCGAACAGGCTAACGAGGCGAGTCCCGCCTCTCTGATGTTCCAGGCTGCTACCAAGTCTGCTGGCGCTCGGAATCCACATTCCACACAAGCGAATTTTGCTTGCGTCTTGCGGTTCTCCGCTGCTACCTGGCCGCATTCCGGACAACAGCGGCTGGTGTTCCCGGGAGGAATGGCTACCAGCAATCCTCCACGCCAGCGCATCTTGTACTCCAGTTG
>Ga0306926_10000352_pt1 | contig 41315 bp, 32 predicted proteins | sample flu12Cox44000178_FD_203759 | JGI IMG/M metagenome (GOLD analysis project Ga0306926, IMG submission 203759) | Lab enrichment of tropical soil microbial communities from Luquillo Experimental Forest, Puerto Rico - flux8day.12C.oxic.44.000.178 (v2)... | ecosystem: Environmental > Terrestrial >... | reverse complement strand
CCAACTCTCCGTTGATCTCGGTTACAGTGCCCGACGCCGGAGCATACAGATCCGACACGGCCTTCACCGATTCTACGGTTCCAAAGGTCTTGCCTGCGGTGATCTCCGACCCCGGTTTAGGCAGGTCGACAAACACGATGTCGCCCAGCGATTCCTGCGCGTAGTCCGTGATGCCAACCGTCGCGGCATTGCCGTCGACTTTGATCCATTCATGTTCTTTGGTGTACTTCAAATCTGTTGGATAAGGCATGCGGCTGTCGCTCTCCTGGCTAGTAGCTGATCGCTTGTGGCTCGTTAGCTTCTACTCGATACCCGGCTCTTGCCAATTCCGTACTAACTCTTCTTCGGCCTCTTATAAAAAGGCGTTGGCACCACCTGTGCCCCAATTCCCTGGCCGCGGACCTCAACTTTCACCTTGCTCCCGACCTCGGAAAAAGCCGGAGGCACATACGCCAACGCAATGTTTCTTTTGAGGAACGGCGCAGGAGAGCCGCTGGTCACGTACCCGATTTCCTTCCCGCCCTCATCAAGAACCTTGTACCCATCCCGCGCGATCCCGCGCTCGACCATCTCCAGGCCCACCAGCGTGCGCTTCACACCAGTGGCCCTGGCTTTGTCCAGGGCGGCCCGACCTACAAACTCCGGCTTCTCCATCTTCACGAAACGGTCAAGCCCTGCTTCCCACACATTGATGGCATCAGAAATCTCGTGCCCATATAGAGGAAGTTTCGCCTCCAGGCGCAACGTGTTCCGCGCGCCCAGTCCGCAGCAGACAACCCCAAACTCTTTGCCAGCTTCGAGAATCTGTTTCCAGACGCGTGCGCTGGTGGCCGCATCGGCTGGGATGTAAATCTCAAACCCGTCCTCGCCCGTGTAACCGGTACGCGCAATCAGGATGTTCTTCAACCCGCACACCAATCCTCGGGTTACCCAGTAAAATTTCAGTGCAGAAAGATCCGCGTCGGTGAGTTTCTGCAGCAGATGGACCGCCTTGGGCCCCTGGATTGCGATTTGCGTGAAATCATCCGACTGGTGTTCGACCGCGCAGCGGAATTGCCGCGTATTCTCGCTTACCCACTGGAAATCCTTCTCGCGCGTCCCCGCATTGATGACCAGCAGGAATTCGTCTTCGCCCAGACGGTGCACGATGACGTCATCGACAAACGTCCCCTGCGAGTAGAGCAACGCCGAATACTGCGCCTGCCCGATCGCCAGTCGCGCCGCGTCGTTCATGGAAACGTGCTGCACCGCCGCCAGAGCACCCGACCCGGCCAGCCGAATATCTCCCATGTGGCTGACGTCAAAAATCCCCACCCCCGTGCGCACCGCCATGTGCTCGGCGACAATGCCGCCCGATGACGGGTACTCCACAGGCATGTCCCAGCCGTTGAACTCCACCATCTTCGCGCCCATCTGGCGATGGACGGCATTCAGCGCGGTTTTGCGGATAGCAGGCGTGGTCGCCTCAAGGGCAGGCAATGCGAGGTCCTCGATCCGATGCGCAGTTAGCTGTTCTGCGAAGTGGTGGAACCCATAACCGTATCATGCGGTTTTTTGAATGGTCAATGCGAGCAGCGCCGATCGGGGTGCTCGGGTCATCGGGCGAACGGGCGATCACTTTGTAGCGCCGGGGTCTCGGCGGCTGTCCGTCGGCCAGCCTGGCCTGAGCGAAGCCGAAGGGCCCTCGCACGCAGCGATTTCCGCATTATAAAAACATAAGGGTGCCTCGTCGGCACCCTTCATTCTTTGAATTGAAGCGCTCCCTATTTCGTTTCCGCAACCGGCCCGGGAGTCGCGCCAAAGTCACGCCGTGCATTCACGGTCTTCGCCGTTTTAGCTGCCGCCGGCGGCGCCGTCGCTGCCGCTCCATACCGCTCCAGCAGCACCGGTACCATCGCCCCTTCGGCTTCCTTCACGAACGTCAGACGGCTCTCGCCTGCCAGGTCGATGCGCACAAAGTCACCCAACTTCACTTGCCCGGTTGCCACCAGGTTCGCCAGCGGGAAAACGATGTTGCGTTCGATGGCTCGTTTCAGGTGCCGCGCCCCATACCGCGGGTCGGTCCCTTCCTGCAGCAGGAATTCCTTGACCTTCTGCGTGCAGGTGAACACAAACTGGCTCGCGCCCGCCCCCTGCAGGATCCGCTGCTGCACCATACCCAACTCGATCTCCAGGATCTGGCTCAAGTGCTCGGACCGCAGAGTCTTGAAGACAACCACTTTGTCGATGCGGTTCATGAACTCGGGCGTGAACTTGCGGCGCGCAGCTTCCACCGCCGTGCGCGAAATCTTCTCGTCCAGCTTCGCGTCCACGGCGTTCGATTGCGTGGCAAAGCCCATCCCGCCATCGACCAGCCCGGTCATCTCGCCCGCGCCCAAATTCGACGTCATCATGATGATGCACTGCGAAAGGTCCACGCGCCGGTTGTCACCCAGCGTCAGCGTAGCTTTGTCCAGAATGCCAAGCAGCAACTGCCACAGCGAATCCGACGCCTTCTCAATCTCGTCGAACAGCAGGATCGAGAGTTTCAACTTCTCCGTGTGCCACTGGTTCAGGGCTTCCTGAGTCAGCAGCGGGTGGGTTTCGCGGTGCCCCAGGTATCCCGGAGGTGACCCGATCAGCTTGGCGATTTCGTGGGAATGCTGGAACTCGGCGCAGTCGATCTTGATGCAGGCGCGTGCATCGCCAAACAGCGACTCAGCCAGCGCTTCCACCACTCGGGTCTTCCCTGAGCCCGTAGGCCCCAGAAACAACAAATTCCCGACCGGGCGGCCCGGCGGATTCAACCCCGCCAGGAACATCTGGTAAATCTCGGTTACCTTCTCGATCGCTTGGTCCTGCCCCACTACCTTGCGGCGCAGCGCCCCTTCAAAGTCCTTGGCATCGTTGCTGCGGCGATTGGGATCAAGCACTGTGGCCAGATTTGCTCTCATAGGGTCTTTAGGACCTTTCTAACCTTTCCGGGGAGCCCGCTCACATTTCCGGGGACGACGGTGTTTTTGCTGATGACGCCCGGGAAGCGACAAAAATGGTCGCTGCCAACCTTCATGGCTGATGTTGCAAACGGTTAGCCATCCCCAAGGTAACCAAGGTCACCTCGCTTCTTGATGTGTTAGATGCATCTAGCCCACTTCCGGCCACTTGCGCTCTTCCCTTCTCAAGTTGCGAAAGCGAAATTGTTTGCGCATCGAGGACGGTTTTGTAGCTTCTCTTTTTACAAATCGCATCCTATCTGGCGCTGGTCCGACGTAACTTTCGGGCACAAAAAACGCGGGCTAGTATCCGATCCAGAACCACTTTCTGGAGAAACCTTTTGTCTCGTCTCAGTGCTCGCCCGCTCGTTCTTGGGATCTCTACGCTTTTCGTCCTTTGCCTTTTGCACGGGTCGTCATTCTTGCCAGCCGCTCAGGCCCAGGCCAGCGGATCGCCCAAGATCGTCCGCAGCAGCGCCGGCTCGATCCCGAACGTTAAAGCCGCCGACTTGCCCGCCCCAGTCTTCGCCCCTCCGGGAACGGAACTCTATTCAGCCAAGCGCGGCGACAGCATCGTTGCGGTCGCCCGCCAGAATGTGAGGCGCACATCCTACCTCACTTCCAGTGAACTGGCGGAGGCAATTCGCAAGGCCAATAACCGCTCCGGGAACAATCTCAAAACCGGCGACCAGGTCATCATCCCCGGCATCCTGCCGGCGCCCATCGTCGAAAAAAGCATCCCGGTCGCGAAGGATTTTGAAGTCCGCGCCATCTATCTGACCGGTGTCATGGCTGGCAGCGATCACGGTATCCGCATCATCAAGCACTGGCGTGAAGTCGGCGGCAACGCCGTGGTCTTCGATATCAAGGACAGCGACGGCAGCGTGAACATTCCTTTCGACCACCCGCTCGTCGGACGTCAGCACGTCTACATTCGCGATGTGCCGAAGTTTGCGCATTTTCTGCACTCGCAGGGCATGCACGCCATCGCCCGCATCGCCATCTTCCGTGATCAAAGACTGGTCGAGGCCCACCCCGAGCTCGCTGTGCAGTCGCATCGCACCGGGAAGGCCTGGCGCGAGAACGGCAAGCTGGTCTGGACAGACACTTCAAACCCGAAAGTGCAGGAGTACAACATCGCCCTGGCGAAGTACGTCGCCGACCTGGGGGTAGACGAGATCCAGTTCGACTATGTTCGCTTCCCGGCCGAAGGCGACCAGAAGGACGCGACCTTCCACTTCCAGACCGCACACCCGACCTGGCACCGCTCCGACGTGATCACCGACTTCCTGAAGCACGCCTATGCCGAGCTTCACCCCAAAGGCGTGCTGCTGTCGCTTGACGTGTTCGGCGTGATGGCGTGGCAGCGCCCGGTCGACCTCTCGCACACCGGCCAGGACATCGTCGGCATGGCGAAATACTGTGACGTGCTCTCGCCCATGATCTACCCCTCGCACTTCTTTGGCATGGACGGCTACGCCCACCCGGGCGACGCCCCCGAGCACTTCATTGGCGAGTCGATGGACCGCTTCAGGCTGATCACCAAAGACAGCACCGCCACGATCCGCCCCTGGCTGCAAGCCTTTCGCTGGAGAACCAAGACCTACTCAGCTGAGTACATCGAGACGCAGGTACGAGTAGCGAAAGAAAAAGGCGGAGTGGGCTTCTTGTTCTGGAATGCCGGGAACGACTACTCGAAGCCGTACGCCGCGATGCCGGTCATGAGGGCGTCAAAAGAGAAGAAGTTTTTCCGTGGGGATGAGATGCCGGGTGTGGCGGCAGTGCCGGCGACGACGGCGAGCACGGGGACGGGCGGACCGTAAGCAAGGTTCGCAGATGCACCAGGGTGGGGATTTTCTGCACACCTCCGTACTGTTTTCCACTCGTAAAATCTCTGTCACGCTCCCCAGAAGCCACGAACTGTTCAGTTATAATCTTCTGTAATTTTGCTGGCGTTTCGCGTTCCTCGCTCTTGCAAAACCGCTTGCAAGGTTACGGCATCGAACCTCACCGCAAGGAGCCTCCATGGCCATTCAGAAGACCGACAAGATCTGGCACAACGGCACGCTCATTCCCTGGGACGACGCCAACATCCACGTGATGTCGCACGTCGTCCACTACGGATCGTCCGTGTTCGAAGGCGTCCGCTGCTACGCGCCGGCCAGCGGCCCCGCGATTTTCCGCGCCCAGGAACACGCCCAGCGCCTGATCGATTCTGCCAAGGTCTATCGCATTGACGTCGACTTCACCCGCGACGAAATCGTCAAAGCCATGTGCGACGTGGTCGCCCACAATGGCGTGTGGCCCTGCTACATCCGGCCGGTGGTGCTGCGCGGCTATGGCGAGGTAGGAGTGAACCCGTTCAATTCGCCGACCGAGGTCTACGTCGTCAACTACCCGTGGGGAAAGTATCTGACCTCGGAAGAATCGGGTTGCGACGTCTGCGTCTCCTCCTGGACACGCCTCGCCCCCAACACCCTGCCCGCCATGGCGAAATCGGGCGCGAACTACATGAACTCGCAGCTCATCAAGATGGAAGCCATCGTCAACGGCTACAGCGAGGGCATCGCGCTCGACGCCAACGGCTTCGTCAGCGAAGGGTCGGGCGAGAACGTCTTTATCGTGCGCAACGGCGTGCTCCAGACCGCACCGCTTGGCAACTCCGTGCTCCCCGGCATCACCCGCGACTCGGTGCTTCAGATCGCCCGCGACCTGAACATCCCGATCATCGAGCAGATGATCCCGCGCGAGATGCTCTATATCTCTGACGAGGCCTTCTTCACCGGAACCGCTGCCGAAGTCACACCCATTCGCTCCGTCGACAAGATCAAAATCGGCAAGGGCACCATGGGACCGATCACGAAAGCCCTGCAAAGAGAGTTCTACGCGGTCGTTCGCGGAGAAAAAGCCGACCGCCACCAGTGGCTGACCGCGGTCCCGGTCAAGAACAAGCAACCGGTACACGCCTGAACCATAATCCGAAATATGGGTGTCCAAGGCGCTTCGGCAATGCCGACGCGTTTTCTTCAAACATAACCACAGAGGACACGGAGGATCACAGAGGTGTTTACCCTGTGTTCCCCTGTGGTTTACCGTTTTTCCATCGCTGGTTACGATCCCAGCCCTGCAGCATAACGATCTCTGCTGCTCTCCCAGCGCGGCTGCTGGCGCGCTCATCTGATCCAGCGTATAGTGGGTGCGCCTTCTCGATACGTAATTAGCAGGCCCGGAAGTCTTACCCAAGAAATCGCAACTTCATTCTGAAGCGGGAGAACCCTCATGGCAGACGGATGTGCAGTGACCGCGGATTTCGCAATCGCCTATCGCGACATGATGCTGCAGGGCCTGGCTCGCGAAGCCCAGACCACCCGCAAAGTTCTGGCCGCAGTCCCCGAAGGCAAGAAGGACTTTCGCGTCGATCCCAACGCCCGTACCGCATGGGAACTCGCCTGGCACATCGCCAATACTGACGTGCAGTTCCTCGACGGCATCGCTGACGGCCAGTTCAAGATGGAGAGCCCGGACGAAGCCCACAAGCCGAAAACGGTTGCCGAACTGGTCCAGTGGTATGACGAGAACATTGCGCGCGGTGCGGATCGCGTTCAGAAACTCAGCGGCGACCAATTGATCCGGCCCATCGACTTCTACGGAGTCTTGAATCTTCCTGGCGCCTTCTACCTCGGCTTCCTCAACAACCACAGCATCCACCATCGCGGACAGCTCGCCGCCTACCTCCGTCCCATGGGCTCAAAATGCCCGTCAATCTACGGCGGAAGCTACGACGAGCCCTGGCAACCCGCGGAAGCCACGACTGCAGAGACCAGCGCCGCGTAAAGCCCACTCGCTGCTGATTGAAAGCCGCCCAATTCCGGGCGGCTTTTGCTCTTTGCAGTTAAAGATTCTGACTCGAATCATTTCCCCGACGAGAGGCCACCTGCTACGGGCTACCGCCACAAGCCACCCGCCATTACCAAGGTCATCTTGGGCCGGGTGACGATTCGCGCCATCATAGCCAGAGACCACGGGAGTCGTGTCGAATGAACATTGATGATTTGCTTCGCATTGCCATGGAGCGGCGTGCCTCCGACTTGCATCTGAAGGTTGGCAACTACCCGCACCTGCGCGTCGACGGCGAACTGCACCCGCTCACCGAACAACCCCGCATCACCGCCGAAGACATGCTCACCATGGCCTTCAGCATGATGTCGGCTCGCCAGAAGCAGAAATTCAAGGAAACCACCGAAATCGACATGGCCTACGGCGTTGCCGGGCTCGGCCGCTTCCGTGTGAACGTCTTCCAGCAGCGCGGCAACGTGGGGCTGGTGCTCCGCGTCATTCCCACCAAAATCCGCGCCCTCGACGAACTCTATCTACCCAAAGTCGTCGAACAGATCTGCGATATGCCCCGCGGTCTCGTGCTCGTCACCGGTGTCACCGGTTCAGGCAAATCGACCACGCTCGCCGCGATGGTCGACCGTGTCAACGCCACCCGCGCCGAGCACATCATCACCATCGAAGACCCCATCGAATTCCTGCATCGCGACAAAAAAGGCTACGTCAACCAGCGGGAAATCGAGGTTGATACGCCGTCGTTCTCCGCCGCGCTGCGCGCCTCGCTCCGTCAGGATCCCGACGTCATCCTCGTCGGCGAAATGCGCGACCTCGAAACTATTGGCACAGCCATCCATGCGGCCGAAACCGGCCACATGGTGTTCTCCACGCTGCACACGCTCGACGCCGTCGAAACCATCAACCGCATCATCGCCGTCTTCCCGCCGCCAGAACAGAAGCAGATCCGCCTGCAGCTCGCTGCGATTCTGCGCGCCATCATCAGCCAGCGCCTGGTACGCCGCGCCGACACCGAAGGCCGCGTGCCCGCCGTCGAGGTCATGATCAATACCGCCTTCATCCGCGAATGTATCTTGGTCCCGGAAAAAACGCGCTCCATCCGCGATGCCATCGCGGCCGGCACCTCGCAATACGGCATGCAGACTTTCGATCAGTCGCTCTGGGACCTGTTCCAGGCCGGCCTGGTCGGCTACGAAACCGCGCTCGAGAACGCCTCGAACGCCGACGACTTCAAGCTCCGCATGCAGGGCATCGCCTCCACTGCGGACATCTCCCGCCAGGCCATGCAGTCGGCCGGATTTGGCGGACGCTAGCTTTCCTCAGAAACCAGAGTGCTTCCTCCGGATCGGGCGCGCCGAAAGCGCGCCCCCTTTTCTAGGTCTCAAGCACCCATTTCCTGGCTTTGGTTGGCATCCTGAGCGGAGCGAAGAACCTGCTTTTTCGCCGCCCCAACTAGGCTTCGCCCGATGGAATGATCTCCCGAAAAGCTGGGGTCTTCCCACGCGCAATTACATGCGCTAAGGTGATGCCAATGCCGTTCTCCCGCGCCAAGAAGAAGGTCTACACCGAAGACGAACTCTACGAATACGCAGTTGGCGCCCTCAGCCGCCGCATGCGCACCGTCGCCGAACTCAAGCGCCGGCTGCGCCAGAAGGTCGAAGCCGAGACCGAACTTGGCCGGACCCTGGTCGAGCTCATCATCCGCCGCCTCAAAGACCAGGGCTACCTCAACGACTCCAAGTACGCCGCTGCCTATTCCTCGTTCCGCCGCGACAATGAGAAGTTCGGGCGCATGCGTGTCATCACTGATCTGAAGGCCAAGGGCGTACACGGCGACATCATCAACACCGCGGTCTCCGGTATTTATGACGGCGTGAACGAAGAAAAACAGGCCCGCGCTTATCTCCAACGCAAGCGCCTAAGGAAACCAGTCAACGAAAAGCAGACCGCCCGCATTTTCCGTCGCCTCGTGCGCGCCGGCTTCCGATCAAAAACGATCTTCACGATCCTGAAAAAGTGGGACGTGGACGAACAAACGCTGACCGCGTTAGAGACGGAAACAACCGAGTGAGCGCTCCTGGCTGAGATTTCTCATGTGCCCGCAATTTGTTAACCGGTCACGTCGAACGGTGTGCACCGTCACTGCCGGTGGAGCCGCGACATAGCCATGGGAACACGACTTGCAAGCAGAATCCGGGCTACCGCGCTTGGGCCAGTGGCAAAGAGGGCAACTCGTTTGCTCCAACTTCCGCCCGGCAGAGCGTGGAATCTCCAAAGACTGGAATCGGGAGACAGATGCGGTTGGCGGGCCTGCAGGCATGATCATGGATCACCGTCCGTGTCCCGGCGAACGGCGGGTTGAAAACGCGGCCGACGCAAGCGGGGATATCGCAACACCCTCGAGACCCCGGCGGCCCTGCCGGGGTTTCGTTCGTCCAGAAATGAATCCAATCGCAGCCGGCTTCCCTTCCGTTAGAACCCCTTCTGGATACGCATGGACTCCTCGTGGCTTAGAATAGAATTTTGGCGTTGAAAATTTATCCCGCCCTATCCATGAGGCTTTCTAACCGATCATGCTGACCGGATCGCAAATCCGCCGCAAATTCCTGGACTTTTTCATCGAAAAAGGTCACCGCGAAGTCCACTCCTCGTCCCTGGTTCCGCAGAACGACCCCACTCTCCTGTTCACCAACGCCGGGATGAACCAGTTCAAGGACGTCTTCCTCGGACTCGAAAAGCGCGACTACTCCCGCGCCACGACGTCACAAAAGTGCGTCCGCGCGGGCGGCAAGCACAACGATCTCGAAAACGTAGGCTTCACCAACCGCCACCACACGTTCTTCGAGATGCTGGGCAACTTCTCCTTCGGCGACTATTTCAAGAGAGATGCCATCGCGTACGCCTGGGAACTGATCACTTCGCCTAAGTGGTTCGGTATCCCGAAGGACAAGCTGTACGTGACGATCTTCCAGGGTGACCCGCTGGCTACCGGAATCGAAGGGGGGATTCCCCGAGACAATGAAGCGGAACAATTCTGGATCAGCGTAGGCGTGCCGAAGAACCGCATCTTTGCACTGGGGATGAAGGACAACTTTTGGCAGATGGGTGACACCGGCCCATGTGGCCCGTGCAGCGAGATTCATTACGACATGGGCATCGGGGCAACGGATAAGGAGAACTTGGACTGCGCGACCGGCAGATGCAGCTTCCCCTGCCGGTGGGACTGCGGTCGCTACATTGAAATCTGGAATCTAGTTTTCATGCAATATAACCGGCAGCCCAGGGTTCCAGACGGCACGCTCCTCGGATATCAACTTCTTCCGAAACCTTCCGTGGACACGGGTGCCGGACTTGAACGCGTTACTGCCGTACTCCAAGGCCTCGTATCGAATTACGATACGGATCTTTTCACGCCACTGATCAAGCGGGCGGCGGAGCTCACTGGACGCGGCAAGATTACAGACTATCGGGTGGAAATCGCCCACGAAGACCACACAAAGGGTGCGGCTTCGCTGCGAGTTATCGCAGACCACTCCCGCGCCATGACGTTTCTCATCTCAGACGGCGTAATTCCGTCGAATGAAGGACGGGGTTATGTGCTGCGCAAGATCATTCGCCGCGCTATCACCCACGGCCGTCTGCTCGGGCAAAACAAGCCGTTTCTGAACAAGATGATCTTCGCGGTACGTGACCTGATGCAGGATGCATATCCCGAATTGAAAGAGACCGCGGATCGGGTCTCGAAAGCGGTTCTGGCGGAAGAAACAAGATTTGCGCACACGATGGAGGTCGGCCTTCAGAGGCTCGAAGAACAGCTCGAACCGTTGGCAGAGACAAAAAGGAACAACCCTCAAGCTGTTGTTGCTTATTCCGGATCGGAAGCCTTCCGGCTGTACGACACCTTTGGTTTACCCCTAGACTTCATCGAGGATGCCGTTCGTGATCGCGGCTTAGAATTTACAAGAGAAACCTTCGAACTTGCCTTGACTCAGCAGCGCGAACGTGCGCGAGCCTCTTGGAAGGGTGCAGCCAAGCAGACCGCCAACCCCGAGTACCAGAAGCTTCCGACTTCCGTCTTCGAGGGCTACCGCCAGACGCGCTCGGAAGGTTGCGAAGTTCTCGCCCTCCTGAACAATGGCCAAGGCACAAAGGAACTCCGCCCCGGTGACGAAGGAGAGGTCATCCTCGATCACACTCCGTTCTACGCCGAAGCCGGAGGACAGGTGGGCGATCGCGGCTGGCTCTACTCCGACGATCACAATACGGTCGTTGCTGAAGTCACCGGCACGTACTACCCCGTACAGGGCGTGCGCGTGCACAAAGTCGTCGCCAAGCAACCAATTCGAGTTGGCGACAAAGCCGATGCTGTCGTCGACACCGGCATCCGTGAAGCCACCATGCGCAATCACACCGCGACCCACTTGCTCCACGCTGGATTGCGCGAGGTGCTTGGCAAGCATGTGAAACAGGCCGGCTCTCTGGTTGCGCCCAACCATCTGCGCTTTGACTTCTCGCACTTCACCGCGGTTGAAGACGAAGAACTGCAGGACATCGAAGACCTCGTCAACAGGGAAGTCCTGCGCAACTTCAAAGTCGAGACCATCGAGAACGTGCCCATCGACGTGGCCATCAACGAGTACCGCGCGATGGCGCTGTTCGGCGAAAAGTACGGAGATAGAGTCCGCGTGATCCGCATCGGCGACTTTTCCACCGAACTCTGCGGTGGCACCCACACCGCCGCAACCGGCGAAATTGGCCTGATCAAGATCCTGAAGGAAGGCAGCGTGTCGTCAGGTGTGCGCCGCGTCGAAGCTGTCACCGGCGAAGGTTCGCTCCAGCACTTCCGCAAAGATCACCAGCTCGAAAATGTGGTCGCCGCCCTCGCAGGACACGCCGAAGCCGGCAACCCGGCCGACGCGCTTAAGCTCGAACTCGACAAGAAAGACGCCGAGATCAAGCGCCTCGCCCGCGAACTTGACCAGGCCCGCATGAAGTCGGCTTCCTCGTCCGTTGCCTCAACGGCCGAGAAGATCAAGGAAGTGAAAGGCGTCAAGGTGCTCGCCCATCGCGTCGATAATCTGGAGCGCCCCCAGATGCGCACCCTCGTCGATCAACTGCGTGAGAAAGTCGGCTCTGGCGTCGTCGTTCTCGGCTCCGCGACCGACGGCAAAGTCGCACTCATCGCCGGTGTAACGAAGGACTTGACCAGCCGCATCCAGGCAGGAAAAATTGTCGGGCAGGTCGCCCAGAAGGTCGGCGGCAAAGGTGGAGGCCGTCCCGACATGGCCGAGGCCGGTGGCGACAAGCCCGAGGCTCTGGACGCCGCACTCGGCGATGTGTACAACGTCGTGGAGTCCATGCTGTAAGAGCAGCTGACAGGTCACGGGGAACAGGTAACAGTACGCTATGAGATCGAACGCCGATTTTCCTGTCACCTGTGGCCTGTCGCCTCGGACCTAAGACCATGCCGGACCGCATCTCCTACATCACTCACCGCGGCACGCCGATCATGGTGATCGACCTCAGCCATTGCGAACCAAAGACAATCCTCCTGCTTTTGGAGGAGATCCAGCACACAGTGGCTCGGCACGAGCGCGGCTCCCTGCTGACGCTGGCGGACATGACGGGAGCACACATGGATCGCGACGTCGTGACTCGAATGAAAGAAGTTCTGGTTCGCGACAAGCCTTACGTCAAGCGATCGGCCTGGATCGGCGCAGACAGCATCCCCAAGGTCTACTACGACAACATGAAAAGCTTCACCCAGCGAGACTTCCCATCTTTCAAAACGCGCGAGGAAGCGATGGACTGGCTGGTAAAGGAGTAAGGAGTTCCCAGTTCCCAGTTGTCGGTTCTCGGTTCTCGTCTCGTTCCCAGGCTTGGCGTTTATACTCAGAGGCTTGCGGAACCACTCACGAGAGCGGTGCCGTGAAGCGCTGCGGGTTTCGAAAACGCAGGAAGAGCAGTCCAATCGCAGCACTCACCACCACCAACTCCACTACACTGGCTTCGGGCCCCACGCTTCCACCAGTCATCCATTTTGAACCGGAGAGCGTCGTGTTCAGCAGATGGCCCACCGCGGGATTGCCGCTGTCGGGCACACCGAAGAAATAAGTTTCCGCCCAGTCCCACGAGGCGTGCATCCCAACCGCAAACCACAGGTTCCCCGTGAGCCGCAGGGTAACGCACAGCGCGAATCCGGCCAGGCCCGCCGATAGTCCGCCGATCCAGGTTTCGCCCGGATTCCCCAGGTGCGCAAGCCCGAACACGACCGAGAGGATGATCGCAGCCGTCCAGAACCCTCGGCGTTGGGCCAGCGCGTACTGCGGATATCCGCGGAACAACGATTCCTCGAAGAAAGCGACCATGAGAAAGGCTATGCCCCACATCACCGCGTAGTACAGTGCAGCCTTGCCTTGCTGGTCGAACCCCTGAAAGGTGACGTTGCCTGTGAAGTAAAGCGTGAACATGGTGGCGCACTCAGCGACAAATCCCCAGAGCAAGCCTTCGAAGAAGCACAGGCCGAAGGCACCGCGCAACGGTAGACCGTAATCGCCAGTGGAACGTTTCTCGATCGCGGCCATGATCGCGGTGGCGGCCAGAACCACCAGGAAGGCCAGGCCATCGCGGATAGCTGCGCCATGGGCTGTAAATTCGCTCGCACGAAGGTGTAAGTGCATCAGCCGAAAGGCAAAAGTAATGGCGAAGCGCAAGGCGATCACCAGCGTCAGGAAGATGGCCACCTTCCAGACGACTCGCACTCCGTCGGATCCGAGGAAGATCCGCTGGATGAGCGTGGGTTTTTGGGCGATACCCGTGACGACGGTTTCTTGCTGCACGGGTTGGACGACGGGCAGCGGTTCGCTCGGCATGTTCATGGGTACGGCCCTGGGGGCCGGAAAGTTCCCGGCTGCTCCTTCGCCCTCAGCTCCGCCACTTCAGCGTCACCGGACCGCTGATCGGGTGGCGGAATTCCCCGGTTTTTCGCGAGTCGAGCCACGCCTGCTTCAGTTGGAAGTACCACTTCGCGGGCCGGTCGGCGTCATCGATGAGCATCAGGTGCGGGTTGTGCTTCAAGCCCTCGGATTGCTCCTCCATGGTTTTGCGGTCCTGCTCGACGAACTTGGCAAACACGAACTTCAGCAGGTCGGCACCGAAGGGCAACCAGCGGAACAGGTTCCATGCCGCGACCACGTCGATACGGCATCGGCTTCGGGTGATGGGCGTGACTGTGGTCAGGGTCGAGAACCAGTACTTTCCCGCGCGGATCGTTTCCCAGCGGCGGTTGGGTAGAGTGAAATCAATGGTCGTCGTAATCGAGTCTGCGTCCGCATAGAGCTTGAGCAGCTTGTACGGAGCGCTGTTCGAACTCGGCGTGTGCGCGCTCATGCGGAATCCATAGTCGATCGGCTCGAAGGCTTTTTGCTTTTCGTGGATCGAGTCGCGGGTGCGCCACCACCATGCCTGATGCACGAAGGGCCCGTGCGCCGGGTCCATCAATCCGATGATGCCGTGGTCCACGCTGCAGGGGAGATCGGCGGTCAGGTACGCGATTTTGTACTTATCGCTAAACGTCGGCACCCGTGGCGCCGGCTCAGGCGGATCGCTGCGTTTGCTGAAACCGGCACCGGCGGGCCCCGGGTCCGGGATGTAGGCCCAGATGAAATCGTCCCGCTCCTCGCAGGCATAGCTGCCGGCGTAGATGCGATCAACTTTCACCTTTTGATCGGCGGTTAGTGAAGGGATGAGCTGACACTGTCCCGAATGCGGCTCAAAGCGCCAGCCGTGGTAGCTGCACTCGAGCTGCTTTCCGTCGAATCGCCCGCAGGAAAGCGGCATACCTCGATGGGGACAGGCATCGTGTAGGGCGAAAGCCCTGCCACCACTGCCGCGTCCCACGACCAGGGGGAGTTCCAGCAACATTGCCTTCTGGAGCTGATTACCCCGCAGGCGGTCGGCAGCCAGGGCCCGGTACCAGAAACCCGGCAGCATCAAGGAATCCGGAGTCTGGCGTTGGGGGGAATCGTCAAACATGGAGACAGGCGAGGGTACTACAGCGCGGTAAATCGAGGAAACTTGGGGGCGGACGCCCTCCTTGGAGTGGACCTGCCCAGTCCCGCTGCTGCGCTTCGGCGGGTACCCTGGGCTGATCCTCACCAAATTCCCTCGCGCCCTCACCGGCGGCTTGTAAGTGGCTCATTTCGGGCGGTGTTTCGGGCTTCGCAACAGCCGCGGCGGGGATTGCAACGACGGCCAAACATTGACCTTTTTTCAGTAACTTACAGCGATTACTTCGGTGGTTCTATGGCCTTTGGATAGATTGCCCGCCCCTGCTAACCGCCCTATAATCAATCTACTCTGGTAGAAGGTTCTCCGTCAGGTTCCGGGTAGAACGACCGTGAGGACGGGTGTCTTCACGACGAGGGTATCGAGCCCGGATATGCGAAAGCACCTGCAAATCGCTCTGATGGCAAGTCCCTTACTCGCGGCCTTCTTTTCCGTCTCTACCACCCCTGCGTTTGCGGCTGCAGAGGGAAACGAGCGTCCCCCGAAAATGGTGGCGACAACCGACGACAATGGCCGCAAGATCTACACCAACGACTACGTAGCCGAGAGTTCGGTCAAAGCGGAGCGTGCCACCCCGGAGAGCACGCCCCGGCAAAATCGGCTGGTCTACTGGAGCGCCAAGGAAAGGCGTTACAAGCCGGTGCCTGCCGCGACGATGGGCGCGGCCCGCTCGGCCGCAGCGGAAGTGAACCGTTACCTGAACCGGGAGTCGAACCCGGAAGGCGGAGAACCGAACCCAAGCTTTTTGCGGAGCAACCTGCCAGCCAGTCAGCAGGACGTAGACGCTGCAATCGAGCAGGCGGCCGCCCGCCACAACGTGGATCCGAACCTGGTCCGTTCAGTCATCAAGGTCGAATCGAACTTCAATCCCAATGCAGTCTCGCGGAAGGGCGCCATGGGCCTCATGCAACTTATGCCCAGCACGGCGCGGTCTTTGCACGTCACCAACCCCTTCGACCCGCAACAAAACGTGGACGCCGGGGTTCGACACCTGAAGCAGCTGCTGGAAAGCTACGGCGGCAACGTCAAATTGAGCCTCGCGGCCTATAACGCGGGAGCCGGCGCGGTGGCCCGCAGCTCGGGCATCCCGCGCTTTTCCGAGACGCAGAACTATGTGCGCCGCATCACAGATCTGTACTACGGCGGGGGCCAGGGCGGTTCCCACGTTGTGGGCAACGTGATCCACGATCCCGTGCGTGTGCAACGCGATGCGCGGGGCGTGCTTTATATCAGCAACACCGACTAAGGGTTTCGGCATCTCTCAGGTAAGCGTTCGAACAGGCAACAGTGAGCTGGAAGCGTTGACGACCCTACTTCGACACCAGCGTGGATGGCATTGGGGAGCAGCACTTGTCCTGCTGCTGCTTTCGTTGCCTGCCCTCGCCCGCGTGCGGCACGGGGACGGCTGGGCCCGCGACAACTTTACCCGCGCCGAGCGCATGCGCGAAGCCCTCAACGGGCGCCCCGTAGAGCAGCGCAGCCGGCACGACTATCAGAGCGTCATCGATGCCTATCGCCGGGTCTACTTCGGGGCCCCTGCCTCCTCCAAAGCGGACGCCAGCGTAGTGGCGGTGGCCGAGTTGCAGGTGGAGATGGGCCGCCGCTTTGACGACAACAAGATTTTTCAGGGCGCGGTTAAAACCTACGAGTTCCTCCGCAAGGAATATCCCGGCAGCAAGTACCGCTTCGACGCCCTATTCACGATCGGCGAGATCTACAAGGACGATCTGGAAGATCCCGAAGAAGCGCTGACCACATTTTCGGAGTTCTTGCATCGGTACCCGCACAACCGTCTCGCGGACCAGGCCAGGCAGGCGATGGGGGAACTGAAGCAGGCTGCAGCCACACCGCAGAAAACCCCGGCGCAGCTGGAGGCGGAGAAGTATCAGAAAGCTGCCGACCTGGTGAGCTCTAGGTCGAAGGCCGGCAAGGCCGAAGTTCGAAGCGAGCCGGAACCGGACGCGGACGAAAATGACGAGGGTCAGGCGTCTGCGAACGCAGAAGCGAAGAACGACAAGTACCCGCGGGTGACCAGCATCCGCCACTGGTCCACGCCAGATTACACGCGCGTGGCGATCGACGTTGAGCAGGACGTAAAGTTCAAGTCAAGCCGCATCCGCGGTCCGGACCGGATCTTTTTTGATCTTTATTCAACCAAGCTGGCGTCGACGCTGGTGGGCAAGACATTCGATGTAGACGATGGATTCCTGAAGAAGATCCGTGTCGCCCAGTTCGAGCCGGATAAGACGCGGGTGGTCCTGGAGGTCGATAATCTTTCCGATTACGACGCTTTTCTGCTACCCAATCCTTCGCGGCTCATCATCGACATACGGGGAAAGGGATCGGCGAAAACAAAAGCCAAGGATGGGCCTGCGCTCGCAGACGAGAAACCCAGCAGCCAGGGGATCTTGAAGACCGCTTCGGCCGTTCCGCCACCCGACGCCGATGCGGTGCCTGTGCCCAAGGCCACGCTACCAGGCAGCATGGCTGAGCCCTCAACCAATAGCAAGCCCACCGTGGAAACTGTGAGGGTGGGCAAGACCTCGGTAAAGAAAATCATCGAAGCCGGGGACGATCCGCTGCCGAGCAAGCGATCGGTCGCCCGCTCGGTGGAAGACCTCCGTCCCGATGTTCCGGTCGTCTCATCGAGCACGGTCGTCGACGCGAATGAAGCTGAGGATTCGACGGCTGTGCCCGCAGACAGAAAATTGGCGTCCGGCCGCGTAAAAGGTAAACACAAAGCGCCGCAAGCTCGAGCCGACATTGACGCGCGTGAGGCCCGCCCCACGGCCGCGGGAGACCGCTCGCTGATTCGGGCTCTGGGGCTAAAGATTGGCAAGATTGTGATTGACCCCGGCCACGGTGGCCATGACACGGGAACGATTGGTCCGGACGGCCTTGAAGAAAAAGATCTGGTGGTCGATGTAGGCCGTCGTCTGGGCAAACTGCTGGAAACTCGCCTGGGCGCGGAGGTGGTGTATACGCGCAAGGATGACACGTTCGTCCCGCTCGAGACCCGGACGGCGATCGCTAACCAGGAACGCGCCGATCTATTTGTTTCGATTCATGCCAACTCCAGCCACGATTCGAGCGCACGCGGCGTCGAGACGTACTACCTGAATTTCACTTCGTCGGCGGACGCGCTGGAGGTGGCGGCGCGCGAGAATGCCGTCTCGGAGAAATCGATTCACGAACTCGGCGACCTGGTGAAAAAGATCGCGCTGAAGGAAAAGATCGAAGAATCGCACGAGTTCGCGACCGACGTGCAGGAAGCGCTGCACAGCGGACTGTCGGTGAAGAATCCGGGGCTGCGCAACCGCGGTGTAAAAAAGGCGCCCTTCATCGTGCTGATTGGCGCGAACATGCCTTCCATCCTGGCGGAGATTTCGTTTGTCAGCAATCCCGGCGACGAGCGCAAACTGCAAACCGCCGAGTATCGGCAGCGGATCGCAGAGTCACTCTATCGCGGCATCGCGAAATACGTGAATGGCCTCAGCGGCGTAAAGCTGGCCAGCAAGGTCAGCAAGGACGAAGGCCAGTAACCTTTCCCGAAGGCAATGTGGGCGATGCGCCTCTCGGACAAGCTCAGGGCAACCCCGGCGGGGACTCTTCTGCGGCTCGCCGGGCAGGCGCGTACACCCGGGAAACTTTCCTCGCCAATTTGTAGTCTAATGGGAAGCGAGGGTGTTTTCCTTCTGATGAATCTCCGCAGGGCAAATTCTTTTCTTTTGTTGATTTTCTTCTTCGCTGCGATGGGCCCAACGGCTTCCGCGCAGGCTACCGCCGCGAACGCGCCGGCTGCGAAGAATGCGCCGCAGGCGGCAATTCTTCCGCAAACGTTTGGTGGCTGGCAGCTGCAAGGGGCGCTGCAGACCAGTTCGGATCCGGCCACGGCTGATCCTACGAATCCCGCAGTACTGAAAGAGTATGGCTTCACCGATTTTGCCGGCGGCAGCTACACGCAGGAAGATGGCCGCAAGCTCACGGTCCGCGCGGCGCGCTTTGCCGACGCCAGCGGGGCCTATGGCGCATTCACGTTCTACAAGCAGCCGGAAATGCTGAATGAAAAGATCGGGGACCAGGCGTCGTCGCTGAACAACCGCGTGCTTTTCTACCGCGGCAGCGTACTGGTGGACGCGGTGTTCGACAAGCTCAGCGCCATGTCGGCTGCGGAGTTGCGCGAGCTCGCAAGCGACGTCCCCCTGCCGCAAGGAAGCGCACGCAATCTGCCTGCTCTTCCCACGCTGCTGCCCAAGCAGGACTACATAAGAAACACGGCCAAGTATGTGATGGGGCCGACTACGCTGGACAAGCTGGGATCGCCTCTGCCTGCCGACCTGGTCGACTTCAACGCAGGAGCTGAGGTGGTGCTGGGGACGTATCGAGGCTCGGGTGGAGAAGGGACCCTGGTGCTGATTTCCTATCCCACCCCGCAGATTGCAGGCGATCATCTGAAGAAGATCGAGTCGGCGCACTCCGCTGCACCCGCAAGTGGAACTTCTCCTGTGGTGGAAGTGGGTACGTTCGGACAAAAGCGAACGGGACCGATTGTCGCCGTTGCGGCAGGACTGCTCTCGGAGAGCGAAGCGAAGTCGCTACTGGGCCGGGTGAACTACAACGCCGACGTGACCTGGAACGAGAACACATTTTTCGACAAGAAGAACAACGTTGCGAACCTGCTGTGGAATGTGGTGTTGTTGTGCGGCGCGCTGATGGGGATCACATTGGTTGCGGGTTTCGCATTTGGCGGCGCGAAGCTAGCTTTGAAGCGGTTGCTTCCTGAGGAAGAACAAACCGAAGAAGAATTTATTTCGCTGAACCTCGATGAGGCAGTGGCGAAAGCGCAGGCGGGGATGGGAGTTTCCACTCAATCGCGAAAGCCGGTTTAGGGGCTCGGTTGGCGGTAAGTGGCTCAATTGAAGCGCTTTAAAGGCAGAAAAAGGCGCCGAAATCTCAAAATGATACGCCAGCGGCGACTGTTGCACGATTTTGTAAACCATTGACAATAAAGACATTTATTGTGGAAAATTTGCTTGACACCCCCCTTTTTTGGCTCATAAGATTTCGCCAGAAAGTTTTGGCGGACTTTGCCTTCCGTTAGAACTATTCTCCCTTGAAAAGAAGAGGCCGCCCTGTTGCCGGGTGGCCTTTTCGTTTGCGAGAGCAGGATCAGTTCTCAGCTGTCAGTTGTCGGTTTGCGGCGCTCAGGTCTTAAGTTCTGGATACTCCACCCGATGCTTTGAGGCTCGACTCTCCTCCTCATGCCTTTTTCCTTCGTGCTTCTCCCCGCGAAATGTCGGTCGCCTGCGAACACTCGTGTGTTACACGACAGCGATATCACTTCGAAAAATGCTTCTCGGTGAACGAGGACGCGGATGTCGATGCACGCGAAGCCATCCGCGCAAGTAGCGACACTGGCAGCAGGCTAGCGGTCAGGCTTGGGTGCGCGATGTGCGCAAGTTGAGGCGTTCAGGCACTCATCGGAGATCAGCAGCCGCTCCACAGGCTTTCCGTTCACGATGTGGGACTCAATGATCTCTTCGACGTCGTTGGCGGTGACACGGCCGTACCAGACGGCATCGGGATAGACGACAACGGTGGGGCCGTGCTCGCATTGGTCGAGGCATCCGGACATGTTGGCGCGCACGCGCTTTTTGAATCCGCGGAGAGCGAGTTTCTGCTTGAAGAGATATTGAAGCTGGGCCTGGCCAGCGGGATCGCAGCAGCCGCGAGGATGGCCGGCCTCGCGCTGATTGCAGCAAATGAACAGGTGCTTTTCAAACTTGGGCATGACTTCAATGTACAGGATTTCGGGGTGGAGGCTGCAGCTAAGTGCCCGGATTGGGCCGCCAAGAGTCTCTTTCACCACAGAGACACAGAGTCACAGAGGGAATCCAGGTCTCGACCCGATTCGCGAGACCTGACCTCAGTTAGCGGTCCCCGTGCGCATCCGCTGCAGCAGCATCCCCACCAGGCCGAAGACTACCAACATTGATCCGACGGCCCATGCACGCAAGAGCGGCTAGCAGAAAAACCTGGCCCCAGATGCTGCACGGCCGGCAGGGTCCCCAACGGACGCGGAACGTGCCGCAGCCGGCCAGGACGCCTGCTCCAAGCAATCTTAGGCCGATGCGTAAGAGGTTCGACATGCGTCTGATTTTAGGCGGGAGTGGTCGCGGGGAAAGGGCACGAACCTAGGTGTTCTTTAAGGACCGAAAACGCAGGCAAGGGCGCCCGCACTACCAAGGAGTCGGTCGACTCAGGAGCTAGTCTTTTAGCGGGACCATGGGCTGGTCGTTCTGGCAGAAGGTTGCGACGCGCTTGAGGCCGCCCTGGGCTTCAGTGACGTACATGACCGGACCGTAGCAGTACACCGCGTGACCGTTGGCGGCGAAGTACCAGCGTCCGCCTTTTCGGGAGTGCTGGGCGGGGGCACTGGCAAGCGCGGGATGGCTGGGGGGAGCGAACTTGGGGACGGGCAAGGACAACAGTAAAGCTAGGGTCAGTACCTTCATAAACGTTCTCGTGAGGCCCCGGAGACGGAGCGGAAAATTTAAATCGACATCAGGGTCCTGCGAGCGTCAGCGATGTCCGAGGCCGGAACCGGCGGCTTTTCCGGCAAGGGTCGATGTGCCTTGTTCTGCGCGGCATGCGGCTTTTCGGACGGTGTTGCCTGGGTCGACGGAGCTTCCACAGTCGGGGTCTGTTGCGCCTGGGCCGGCGGGGCGGTGGCCTGCGCTGGTTGTGCGTCCTGTTCTTGAACAGCCTTCCCTTTGAGGCCGGCCAGTTCGGTGCTGTCGCCAATCAGTTGCTGGATCAGCGTGCGCTGCGACTGAATGGTGCTGCCCTGTTCCACGATCAGCAGGGTCATGAGACCGTAGGAGATCAGAAACAGCACGGTCAGGATCGGAAGCATCGTGTGCCTCGATCGCGCTCTCGGTTCGTAGGTGCCAAATAGTGTCGTCACTTGCGCCCTCGCTCGGACTCCGCAACTGCTGGCGCCCCTTGGAATTGCAGCTACCCGGCCATCGAAGGCCATCTCCGGAGATCTATGAAAAGGCAAGAGTTAAGAACGTTTCGGGCAGGTAAGGGAAATCCCGTAGGTGCAAGTCGCTGCACATATTGGTAACTAGGTTTGGATTACTGGTGTGACTTGCCCTCTTGAAAAGCCGCGCCAGGCAAGGAGTTTGGGCGACAACCACGGCGGTTTGTCGCCCACAGCTTTGGCGGACATGAGTGTCCCCGCCACACTACTTGCTCATCGCCAGCTTGGCGATGGTCTGGAGCTGCATGTTTGAGGTGCCTTCGTAGATCTTGCCGATCTTGGAATCACGCCAGTACTTCTCGACCGGATAGTCCTTGGTGAAACCGTATCCGCCATAGATTTCGATCGCGAGCGAAGTCACGCGCTCGGCCACCTGCGAACAGAAGAGCTTGGTCATAGCGGCTTCTTTCACGAAGTTGACGCCAGCGTCCTTCATGCGAGCCGCGTTGTAAACCATCAGGCGGGCGGCCTCGATCTCGGTGGCCATCTGTGCGATCTGGAACTGAATGCCCTGAAAGTCGGAGAGGGGCTTGCCGAACTGCTTGCGCTGCTGGGCATACGTCGAGGCGTATTCCCATGCCCCGCGAGCGACGCCAAGCATCTGGGCACCGATGCCGATGCGGCCTTCGTTCAAGGTTTCGATCGCGATCTTATAACCCTTGCCCACTTCCCCGAGAACGTTGGCTTTGGGCACGCGGCAATCTTCGAGGATCAGCTCGCAAGTCGATGAGGCGCGGATGCCCAGCTTGTCTTCCTTCTTGCCAACGCTGAATCCTGGAAAGTCCTTCTCGATGATGAACGCGGTGATGCCCTTGTAGCCGGCAGCCGGATCGACGGTCGCGAACAAGATGAACAGCCCCGCTTCCTTGCCGTTGGTGATCCAGAGCTTGCGGCCGTTGAGGATGTAGTCGCTGCCCTTGAGCTCGGCCTTGGTTTGCAGGGCGAATGCGTCCGAACCGGACCCAGCTTCGCTCAACGCGTAGGCGCCCACGGTGTCGGCAACCATCCGCGGCAGGTATCGCTTGCGTTGCTCCTCGGTGGTCCAGCGCAGCAGGGCGTTGTTAACCAGCGTGTTCTGGACATCGACGATGACACCGGCGGAGGCGTCGGCGCGAGAGAGCTCTTCAACAGCGAGGATGGCTTCGAAGAAAGTGCCGTCCCCACCGCCGTATTGCTCCGGAACCTCAATGCCCATCAGCCCCAGCTGGAAGAACTGGTGGATCAGGTCCTTCTCGAAAACCCCCTTTTCGTCCATTTCCTTGGCGAGCGGACGCACGCGCTCCTCTGCGAACTGGCGGACATTATCGCGAAACAGAATTTCGTCTTCGGTGAGGGTGGTGAGAGGACTGGGATGGCTTGTGGGAGCAACGGTTTGAGGCATACGAGTACCTTCAGAGGAGGATTGGCAAACCTAGAATTTTAGCATTGGGGTATCTTCAATATACCGCGCCCACTTCGAATCCCAGCGTACGAGGCTCCCTCATGGCGACTGCTGCCATTCCTGAAGAAACGTTAGAAGCCGCCGACCGCATCCAGCCCGCTGGTCAGACCACCTGCTGCGTGGTGGGCGGCGGCCCGGGTGGAATGATGCTCGCCCTATGCCTGGCGCGGCGCGGCGTTGACGTCACCCTGCTCGAGGCGCACAAGGATTTTGACCGCGAATTCCGCGGCGACACGGTGCATCCCTCGACCCTGGAGATTCTCGACCAGATGGGGCTAGCCGAGCGCCTGCACGAGCTACCTCACAACAAGATCTATGGTCCGACATTGCAGATGGCGGGGTTGAGCTTTGCGCCAATCGATTTCCGACGGCTGAAGACGCGGTTCCCTTACATCATGCTGATTCCACAAACAAAGTTTCTGGAATTTCTGGCAGCCGAGGGACAGAAGTATCCGAATTTCCATCTGCGGATGGTGGCCAATGTCACCGGGCTGATCGAGGAAGACCGGCGCGTATGCGGCGTGCGCTACCAGAGTCCCCTTGCGCAGCACGAGTTGCGTGCGGCCCTGACCGTGGGCGCCGATGGCAGGTTCTCAAAGGTGCGTCAGCTCGTGGGGTTTCCACCGATTAAAACCTCGCCGCCAATGGATATACTCTGGTTTCAGCTTCCCCATTTGCCCAGCGATGCACACTCCGACCGTTTGATGGGAGGTTTCCGGGAGGGACGGCTACTCGTGGTCTTTGACCGCACGGATTACTGGCAAGTTGGTTTTGTCTTCCCCAAAGGGACCTACCCGGAGGTTCGCGCCGCGGGGGTCGAGGCCTTCCGGAAGTCGATCGTCGAGATTGAACCCAGCTTCGCGCAACACGTGCAAGCGCTGATGGAATGGAACCAGTGTTCACTGCTGTCCGTGGAATCGAGCCGCTGTCCGGTCTGGTACAAGCCCGGCCTTCTGCTGATCGGCGATGCGGCACACGTGATGTCGCCAGTGGGTGGAGTCGGCATCAACTACGCCGTGCAGGACGCAGTGGTAGCGGCGAACCTGCTGTCACGGCCTCTGCTCCACGGAACGGTGGGGGTAGAGAAGCTGGCTGAAGTGCAGCGGCAGCGTGAGTGGCCGACCCGCGTGATGCAGGCGATCCAGTCAACCCTGCAAACACGCTTTATCGGCACTGCCCTGCAGACCCGGGGTACATTGCAGATTCCGTGGTTCGTGCGGGTTTTCTTCAGGATCCCGATCTTGCGCGATATTCCCGCGCGCATGTTGGCGTTTGGTGTGCGAAGGGTGCGGCTGGAGGAAGGGTCCTAATTCTGCGTCGGCTTGCGGTAGACGAGTTTCATGCCTTCGCCCTGCAGGATGCGTTGGATCTGGTTGCGGGCGTGAATCGACCAGGCGCTGGTGGTGTCGAGGCGAACGTAGGCACGCCAATGGGGCAGCGCTTTCCGAGGTTCCTTCAGTTTCTCGTATGCGAGCGCGAGGTTGTAGTGCGCATCGGCATAGGTGGGCGCGAGCTGCAACGCAGTCTTGTAGGTCTGAATGGCTTCCTGCACGCGCCCGGTTTCGTCGAGGACATTCCCGAGATCGAAGTAAGCCAGAGCGTAGCGCGGATCGGAAGCGATGGCCGCGCGATAGTGTTTTTCCGCGAGATTGTAGTCCTGCCGGTTGTAATAAAGCGTGCCGACATTGATGTGAGCGGCGGCATGCGTGGGCTCACGCTCAATGACCTTCAGATAGATCGCGATGGCTTCGCTATGGGTATTGGGGTCTTCTTCGAGGGCAATGCCGCGGGAAAAGAGATCCGCAGTGTCGACCGGAACTTCGCCAGGCTCGGCGCGCAGCGGAGTTACCTGGGCGCTTGAGACCACCTTTTGCTCGGAGGAGAAATCGAACACAAACTGACCGGCAATCGGCTCCAGCAACTTGCCTTCATGGCGGAAGGTGACGCGGTGTCCGGTAGAAAAAGCTCCGGCTTCGAGGAGCGGATTTTCCATGCCCGCCACCTGCTTCTGCATGGCCTGCAGGGATTGCCGGATCACGGCCGGACGGACCTTTTTCGCGCACAGGTCACGGACTTTCTTGATTTGCAGAAGATCGAAGAACGAATAGCTCTCAGCGGCGGCAACCAGTCCGGCCTTTTCCCAACCTGCCAACTGACGCGCCGTGAGCCGCAGAATGCGAAGCAGATCCGCTCGACTGTATCGGTACACGGGTATTTGTTGTTACTCAGGTCATTATCGGAAAGTGCATCTTGTGATTGCAAGTGGAAATCCGGGCCAGAGGAACCTGCGGTTGCACTGCAACAAGAATGGTGCAGCTGCAAGAATGATGCAGCGCAGGAGCGGATGCGAACTATCGTGCTGCGAAGCCCTCTGGAGTTGAAACCTCGGAAGAAGACCTGGAGCCGACGATCGGACTTGAACCGGTGACCTGCCGATTACGAGATATCGGCAGTCGGTCAATGCCAACGTAACCCCAGTATTTTGAATCCTTCTCAGTCCTGCTATTGCATCCGAGTCTACCTCAGTTTTGACGTTCGGGACTGTTTCGGGACTGTGACTCACGGACAACCCTTGACCAAGCTTGAGGGCGGCGGACTAGGATTCGTGCGTCGCTCTTGCAGTCGCCTGACGGGCCGACTTCGTCACTTTCCGTCGATCACCGCGATCAGTCATGGTCGCTTCGATCTCGGCTCTGATCTGGCTGTTTGTCGCGACGTGATGTTTTGTCAATGCCCGGTCGATCTGCGTAGATTGCAACCCGTTCAGTTTTCATCACGCGCGTCCTCATGCGTTCACAGCGCCCCAAAAGCCAACCCGCTGTGCAAACAGCGATTGAGCCTCGATACGCTCGCCGCATTCAATAGCGCCAACTATGAAGGAAAAGGTCCTCATAACGTCCGGCAGGAACCAACGAAGCTGCGCCCTCTGGACGGGCGAAAACGATACCGTCAGGCTAGGGCAGGGTGATACAACTGCACAAGGTGCGGCGCACGCGCACCGCCCTCGGCTTACGTCAATTCTTACCGACTTGTCTCAGAGCGTCTTTCAGTTCCCGGGCGGGAGCCCAAGCCAGAGTTGTGCCCGAAACCCGATAAAGGGGGCACTGCCTGGCGAGGCCTTCCAGATATTTCGCCAGTGGTCTGAGCGGTCCCTTGCCGCCATAGTCATGCCAAAAGAGGATGCCGTCATTGGTCATCATAGTTGTCATCTTGAGCGTATCGTTCTGAACGTGAACCAAATCGTGAGCCGCATCGATCAGGCCGAATTGCACCGAATCGGCGTAGGGGGAGGGATCAAACTGCATGGAGTCGCAAAGGACTTGCTTGTAACGGGAGAGCCCAAGCGATTGGGGAACTGACAACAGGCGCCGGCTAGCTATTAGTTTTTCGTCGCTGGCAGCGTCGGCCTCTGCTCAGCACCTGCGGGCGGAAGATCCAAGGTCCAAACCTCTGCGTCCGTCTCAGAATTTAGTATGAAGAGCGCGGTCGTCAGGCCGTGTAGCTTCCTATCTCAAAAATTGTTTTTGGCTTCAACACCTTGGTAGCGCGCGCGAGGACCACGAGTTCTTCAAAACTCATTCCGCCCCCGGAATGGTAGGCCGGAATGGTCACGGTCATGTCCTCCGAAGGAGTCACCGGCCCGCGAGGCGGGAGCCCCTTTTCGACGAGTTCATCATATTTCTTCAGACAAAAAGAAATATATCGATTTAGTTGCGAAGGATGCCGTGGGGCAAGAGTGATACTCCTCAGACTGAGACACGATAGGCCGTCAAATGCTTCTTCTAGATTCATCTCAGCGCCGCCAGCATTAGCGAATCGTCTAAAATTCTAAAATCTAGTGGGCAATAACAGCGACGTCAACTGCCGGGAGCGCTCTGTCGACAGCTCAAGGGCGTAATGATTCAGAGCAAGGTCGGGTCGATTCCCGGAGTGAACGGTGGCGCAACGTTGCCAGTGTGATCCCGGTTACAACTAAGATGGGAACGATTTCAATCTAGCGACGCAGGCGATTGTTCTAGAATGTTTCCTTCATCCATGAAGCTGCGTGAGGCCTTGGAATTGATCCGGCAAGCCCGTCCCGCGGGAGCGGAACAAGCCCGCTACCTGCTGGGTTGCTCCACTACATCTACCCATTTGCAGACTTTTCTTCAGGCATATTTGCTAAGACAACGTCCGGAGTTAGCCATCGAGATTGAAGCTATTCTGTACGGCGACCTGCTAGGCAGTCTCGAGCGCATTCAGCCGCAGGGATATACAGGGGTGACGGTCGTCTGCGAATGGTACGACCTCGATCCGCGGCTTGGCTTTCGCCGGTTGGGTGGCTGGGCGCCGAGTGTCTTCGGCGATATCATCGGTGGCGTCCGTGCAGGCTTGGGTCGGCTGCAAAATGCCATAGAGAAAATCTCTGCAGTTGTTCCCGTAGTCGTCGCACTTCCGACTCTACCATTGCCGCCGCTGGAGATCAGTGTCCCGGCGCAGACCGTCGGTTTCGAAGCCGAGGTGTGGAGTCCCACGTGGGAATTCGCCAGATGGTGCGGGTCCCGTTCGGGCGTACGGCTGCTGAGTCCAGCCGAACTCGATCTCAAGTCGCCATCTTCGGTCCGTTTTGACTTGCGCACGGAGTTGAGCCAGGGATGTCCGTACCAGGTGGCGCACATCTCCGCACTGGCGGAGTTGATGAGCCGTCTGCTGGCCCCAGCTACTGCTCTGAAGGGACTGATTACGGATCTGGACGACACGCTTTGGGAGGGGATTTTGGGCGAGGTTGGTGTGTCGGGTGTGGGTTTTACGCTCGAGGCCGGTGCCCAAATTCACGGACTGTATCAGCAGTTTCTGCAGTCGCTTGCCGAACGCGGAGTACTGATTGGCATCGCCAGCAAGAATGACAGCGCTTTGGCAGAGCAGGCCCTCGCACGAACCGACTTATTGGTCCGCCGGGCGAGCTTTTTCCCTGCCGAGATTCACTGGCAGCCGAAGTCGGCATCCGTGGGGCGCATCTTGAAGAGGTGGAACGTAGGCCCTGAAGCGGTAGCTTTTGTTGATGACAGTCCCCTAGAGGTGGCGGAAGTGCAAGCGCATTTCCCAACCATCCGATGCCTGGTTTTTCCAGGCAAGGATCCTGCTCGCCTACTTGAGTTCTTCGCGACGCTGCGGGAGTGGTTCGGTAAGCCAAAGATTCGCGACGAGGACCGCATCCGTGCACGAAGCCTACAGCGCAACGCCACCATGCACGACGAGCGGTATGATCCTGCCTTACAAGAGGCTTTTCTGGCCGGAATTGAGGCCCGTCTGTCGTTTCAACTTTCGCGCAATGGGAATGATGAGCGCGCGTTCGAGTTGGTCAACAAAACAAACCAGTTCAATCTCAATGGGCGGCGCATCCCGGAAGTGCGCTGGGTCGATATGCTGGCACAGCGCGAGAGCTTCCTGCTCACCGTGGCTTACAGCGATAAGTTTGGTCCCATGGGTAAGATCGTGGCGCTGCTCGGCCGCCGAGTTGGACGCGAAGCCACCGTTTCGACGTGGGTCATGAGTTGCCGCGCTTTTTCGCGGCGGATCGAGCATGCGACTCTACGCTACCTTTTCGAACGCCTGGAAGTGGATCGCATCGCCTTCGAATTTGAAGCCACAGAGCGAAACATTCCGTTGCAGGAATTTTTCGCCGAGCTAGGAATTCCAAAATCGGCTCCGATCCTAACGCGAAAGGATTTCGACAGCCGCTGTCCGTCACTCCCGCACGCATTGGAGGAGGTGCCTGCTCATGTCTGAACTGGACGTCCGGCTTTCGGTACTCTTCCGTGCCGCGTTTTCGAGCTTGGACGAGCAGAACGTGCGCGAAGCCACACGGGATTCGCTCGCCAAGTGGGATTCAATCGCGGCTATGACCCTGCTGGCGCTTATCGAAGAGGAATTCGGCGAGCAGTTTGACCTGGAAGAAGCCGCTGGGTGGACGTCCTATGCACAGATCAAGGAGACCCTGGAAAAACGCCTCCGTGGGTGATTGGCTGAAGCCGGTGGTATGGCCGAATGGGAAACGGTTCGCCTTTACCATATTTGACGATCCCGACGGACAATCGTTGGAGATGAGCCGGGTTGTTTACCGGCTGCTCGCCGATCTTGGGTTCCGCACCACCATCGCCGTGTGGCCGCTGGGGGCCCGACGAGAGCCGAATTCGGGCGGCGAAACTTGCGCCAATCCGCAGTACGTCGAGCATGTGCGGAGGTTAGCGGCGGACGGTTTTGAGGTCGCTTGGCACAACGCTACACTGCACACCTCCGTGCGAGAGGAAACGGCAGAAGGTTTTGATCGCTTTCGCGGGCACTTTGGGCACGACCCAGCGTCGATGGCCAACCATTACAACGGTGAGGCACTCTACTGGGGACCGGAGCGGTTGACTGGAATCCGGCGCTCTATATACCTCCTGTTAACCCGCTTCCGATCAGCGAATCGGCACTTCGGCCACATCGAAGGGCACCCATACTTCTGGGGAGACATATGCCGCGATCGCATCCGGTATTGCCGCAATTTCATTTTTTCTGACCTCAACACCTTGCGCATGTGTCCGTGGATGCCCTACCACGATCCACAACGGCCATGGGTGAACCGCTGGTTCGCAGGAAGCGAGGGCGCACAAAACCGCACGTTCGTGAAGACCATCAGCGAGGCCAATCAGGATCGTTTAGAGGAGGAAGGCGGGGCATCCATCATGTACACACACTTCGGCCATGGTTTCGTATCAGACGGCAACTTGGATTCGACCTTCGCGCGCCTCATGCATCGCCTGAGCAAGAAAAACGGCTGGTTCGTACCCACGCATGTGCTCCTCGATCATCTGGCAGCAGAGCGGGGCGTGTTCGAACTGAACGTCGGCGCGCGCCGGCGACTGGAGTGGCGCTGGCTGGCCGAGAAGACTCTTCGCGGCACCTCCTAACCCCATGACGGTCGAGTTCACGCCGCTCACGGCTTCGCTAATCCCGGGCTGCCGCGCCTTCAATGAGCGCTTGCGCAGCCACGTGACCCCCCCGTTCCTGTTGCCTGAGAGTGAATCGGCGAAAACGCCGAACCAGGCACCCGGAGGGATTTCTTCCCAGCATTACATTGCTGTCGATCAAGGGGGAGAAGTGCGGGGTGGAGTGTTCCTCACGGAGCAACCGGGCTGGCTGCAGAGGCAAACGATTCCGCTGGTCAATGTCCAGAGTCCATTGAGTGAAGGCTTGGTGGATCGGAAATTCTCAGGTGTGAGCCTGCAAATGCTGAAGTTCGTGACTAGTCGCAGTCCCTACGCATATGCGGTTGGCATGGGGAGTGAGACGAATCCGCTCCCGCGCTTGCTGAAGGCTGCCGGGTGGTGGGTGAACCCTGTACCATTCGAGTTCGTGGTCATCAGCGCGTCGCGGTTCTTGAGCGAGATCGGGCCCTTGCGCAGCGGCAACCGGAGACGGGTGGCCAGGGCTGGGGCGGTGTGCGGTTTGGCTTCGGTGGCGCTGAAAGCTTGGCTCCTGGCTCACCCAAGTCCGGCTTTGCACGGCTACTCGCTCGAACTGGCAACCTCCTGGCCAAATGGGACGGATGCAGTCTGGGAGCGCTGTCGTGCAGAGCTTAGTTTCTCGTTGGTGCGCGACGAGCGCACCTTGGCCGATCTGTATCCCGATACACAGGGGCGGCTCAAGCGCTTTGTTCTGCGCTCAGGAGGAGAGATCGTAGGCTGGTCCGTGGCCCTCGTCACGAAGATGAACGATAACAGCAATTTCGGCGACCTGGTGGTTGGGACCATCCTGGACGGGTTGGCCGCTAGGGAGCATTTGCGCGCAATGCTGGCCCTGACGCGGAATGCCCTCAGAGAGCTCGGAGCAGAGGTGATAGTGACCAACCAGACGCATAGCGACTGGCAGGTAGAGTCGCGCAAGCTTGGCTTTTTCAGCCATTCCTCAAATTATCTGCTGGCTGTCTCCAAGGCCGTGGCAGACGCGCTGCGCTCCGAAGTCGGCGCCCCTGACCGTATGCACGTGACCCGCGGCGACGGCGACGGACGTATTCACCTGTGATGATTCTGTCGAACAGCGCGAAAGATGACGTCTTTTTGCAGGCGGCCACGATTCAATCGACAGCACTTCAGATTCGGGAGAGATGCATTCGCAGGCCGCGTTCGGTAGCCAGCTTGCGCCTGCCCAAGCTCAGAACTCATCCCTCGCTTTCATCTCACGATGAGCCGCCGAAGGAATAGCGTCACACCCATGAGTCGATCCATTAGCGTCTTCGGGCTTGGATACCTACCTGGGCACGGTCACGGGCCGCAGTCCCATCGTCGAGCCGCGGGTCGGCACGCTGATCTCCGAGGCCCACGCCGCTCACCGGCTGCAGGTAACGTCCGGACTCGGTGTCGGCCGTCTTCCTTGTGAGTTGGCACTCCCAGCTTGCGCAACGGCAAGCTTGACCTGGGTTACATCGAGCCGGTGTGCCGTGTTGTCGGGGAAGTGCTAAGGACGAAAGATGCCTTCCACCTGGTGGTGCTGTGCAGCACCGTCTTGCCCGGGACCGCTGAAACCATCGTGATCCCCGCGCTCGAGACTGCGTCAATAGACTGGCGTCCGATTCCGTGGAGGTCACCGGCACCGTCTCCTCCGTCGTCTACCATCTGCGCGAAGCCGCTGTTTTCGTGGTGCCTTTGATGAAGGGCGGCCGAACGCGCATCAAAATCTACGAAGGCATGGCGATGGGCAAGGCGACCGTGTCCACGACCGTGGGCGCGGAAGGCCTGGATGTTCATCATGGGCGCGACATCTTGCTCGAGGACTCGCCCGCTGAGTTTGCTGCCACAATTTCGACCTTCCTACAAAACGAAGAAGTCCGGCGGCGATACGAAGCCGAAGCGGCGGCAACCGCTCGAAGTACGACTGGTCCGTCATTGCGCAAGGTTTTGTTGGGTCCTTCAGAACACGATCACGCCGCACTCGGAAAGACCATACCGGGCGATCCACCGGCCGCCGGAGCCAGCGTCGAAGCAGCGCGGAATTCTCCACCGAATTCTCGCCGTGCAGCCTCGTTACTTTAGACAACCAATCGAAAGGTCATGGCCTACCGAGTATTCCCCCGGTGTGTGGCGCGCACACTCCTCGGCACACTCTTGCGGAAAAGTGTTCTGTCGAGCGTGTTCGAGCACACAGGACCGCAACAAACCGAAAAACTCGCAGATCGGACTGTACCCTCTTGCACAGCCTCTCGTCGCGTAACCGGTTAGCAGTCCCGCTGAGACCTGCGATTCCGCTGTGCAGCGAATGCACTTCTGTGTCTCGACCAGCCAATGCCCTAAGGTTATCTATGTAACCTAACCTCGGTTCTTTACATTGCCATAACAGGACTTGCAAACGTTGAAGTCCCCAAAATCCGTTTCAAGGACGGTCTGATGTTGACCCTGGGTGGCCCCCGCTCCAGAGTGCTCCGGAACTTTTCTAGAAGCCAGCAACGCGTTGGATTTGCCCTTGTATGGTTGTTGATCGCGTTAGCATTCACCATAGGCTGCTCTTCGCTCAACGCCGGGAATCCTGCGACGAACAACCCCACAGCCACGCCCATTGTGATGTCCGCGTTCTTGCCTCCGGCGGCGATAGGCAGCGCCTACAACGCCGTCATTGCCGTCAGCGGTGGGTCGGCTCCCTATAATTTCGCTGTTCGGTCTGGGAAGTTGCCCCCCGGGCTTATCCTGCAAACCACTTCAGGCGCCATTTCCGGCCATCCCACACATACAGGTTCTTACGCATTCATGATTTCGGTCGGCGATAGCACGGGCAGCGCACAAGGCCTTAAGAGATTCGCCATCAGGGTGAGTTCGGCCCAGACCACGAAGTCTCCCGTGCAAGTGCTGGTTTCGCCCGCGAGCTTTGCATTGCCTGCGGGCGGCACCCACCAGTTTGCCGCCCAAGTGTCCAATGCCAGCAATGCGGAAGTTACGTGGGCAGCCTCGGCGGGCACGATCACGGCGACTGGACTCTTCACCGCTCCGAACGTGAGCGCACCCGCAACGGTGCAACTGACCGCGACCAGCAAGGCAGACCCGACGACGCACGGCATCGCCCTGGTCAGCGTAAGCGCTCTCGCGCTGCCTCCGAGTCTGTCGCTCGCAAACACCGGCCTTCCTGATGCGGTGGAAGGACATCCCTACTCGGCGGTTCTGCACCTGTCTGGAGGCACCGCGCCCTATCATTGGGAAATTGCCGCCGGCTCCCTGCCGACCGGCTTCGTTCTGGACGCGGCCGAAGGCATTATCAGCGGGATCACCAATGAACGTGGTGCATTTGGCTTCACCGTGGAAGCGGTTGACATTGCGGGACAAAGCATCGCGCGTGCTCTGGCCATTCATGTCTCCCAAGCCAACGCGGCAAACGTCGACGGTCCCGCGGAACTGCCGCGGGTCTACGTAAAGAGTTCGTTATTGGATACTCCAACCCCGGGCGGAACACAGGTCGCAAAGAGCAGCGCCAGCCTACAGGCGGCACTGAACTCCGCCAAGTGCGGCGACACCATCCAGCTGCAGGCGGGGACAACCTATACGGGTACCTTCATCCTACCGGCAAAAAATTGTGATGACGAGCATTGGATCATGTTGCGGACCAGCGCCCCGGATAGCGCGTTGCCTCCCGAAGGCACCCGCCTTACCCCTTGCTACGCCGGAGTGACTTCCCTTCCCGGCAGACCGCCGCTGGCATGCTCGTTGTCGAACAATGTCCTCCCCAAAATCGCGTTCTCCGGTACCGGAAGCGGGCCCATCATCCTGGCGGACGGCGCGAATCACTATCGCCTGTTGGGCCTTGAGATTACCCGTAGTACCCCGAAAGCCACGGTTTATAACCTCGTGATCAACCAGCACGGCGGCACTTCCGACCACATCGTCATCGACCGATCGTGGCTCCATGGAACGGCCCAGGATGAAACCACTCGCGGACTCATGCTGAGCGGAAACACCTACGTCGCGATCGTAGATTCCTTCTTCTCCGACTTCCACTGCGTGGCGATTTCGGGCTCCTGCGGTGACTCGCAGGCCATTGGGGGCGGCCTCGGCACCAATCCCATGGGTCCGTACAAGATTGTCAACAACTTCCTCGAGGCGGCGGGCGAGAACATCATCTTTGGAGGCGGCGCGGCCGATCGCTCTCCCGAAGACATCGAAATCCGGCGCAACCATTTTTATAAGCCCCTGACGTGGATGCGGGGCCAGCCGGGCTTTGTGGGTGGCCGGGATGGACATCCCTTTATCGTCAAGAATCATTTCGAGCTTAAGAACGGGGTCCGCGTTTTGTTTGAAGGCAATGTGCTCGAAAACTCCTGGGGTGGCTTTAGCCAGACTGGATTCGCCATCCTGCTGACCCCGAAAAACCAGAACGGGTTATGCCCGCTTTGCGTGGTGCACGATCTTACCCTGCGATACAACCGCATCAGCCACACCGGCAACGGGTTTCAGATCGGCAATGGTGCATCCGATTCAGGAGCGCTCTCGCTGGGCATGTGGAACATTAGCATTCATGACGTCGTGATGGATGATATCAGTGCCACGACTTACAATGGCGCCGGCGTTTTATTCCAGCAGTCCAATGGAAATCACATCTCCGTTTTGCACGACGTGGCCATCAATCACGTGACGGCCTTCAGTAAGGATGCCAAAGTCGCGATGATAGTGGTGGGCAATATGAAGTCCTATCCCGAGATGTACGGCTTTCTCTGGACCAACAACATCTTCACTGCGGGGGATGGGATTACCACGACCGGGGGCGGTGCGGAGAATTGCGCGTTTCGGCAGCCCTCGGCCGGCGTGCTGACAGCCTGCTTCAAGCAGTCCGAGTTTTCGCACAATGTGCTCATCGGCGCGACCGGCAAATGGCCCGCGCAGAACTATGCTCCCGCCTCGGTGGCCGATGTGAAATTCGTGAGCTCGGGCCATTCACCGCTAACCCGCTTTCAACTGCAAGCGTCAAGTCCCTATGCCGGTGCCGGCACCGATGGCAAGGATTTAGGGGCAGACGAACAGGCCTTAGACGCCGCCGTAGCGGGTGTTCGATAATTCTTTAGAGCGGTGATTTGGTGGGGTCACTCTACCCCTTTGGTCGCTGCAAACACCGCATCCAGGTCCGCTAGAGCGGGCGAGGGTTTCTTGCATTCTCCATGGCTATTTCGGCACAACCGATATCTACCTTCGCTGAAATCGAGCAGGCCTGCCGCAGCCTGATTCGAAGGATAGGAATTGCCGTTGGGCCAGCCCCCCTTCGAGCCTAGGATGGCATTGTGGCTGAAATTGAAATTGTTGAAGCAACTCTTCAGGACTCCCGCGGGCGGCTGTTTTCCCGCCTGAAATGAACAGTTCTTTGGTCCTCCGCCGGGTGGGAAAATATCTTGCTTGCCGGCGCCCACCAGATTGTTGGTGAAGGTGAAATTGGTCATCCGATCCCCGTCGACATGGGCACCCATTATAAAAAGAGTGCCCGGAGGGAAGGCCGTGGACGCGATGGGCCACACCGATGTCCGGCTCACGATGCGCTACCAGCATCAAGACACGGGCATCATCCGTGACGCGATCAACCAGCGCAATGCGGAGGCCACACGTCACAATTCACGTCACAGTCGGGAATCAGTGCAATGAAGATTGGCGGAAGGTATTGAAAAGATGGAGCCGACGATCGGACTTGAACCGATGACCTGCCGATTACGAATGCGGTTTATTGGTTCCTGCCTGTCCTTACTCAATAACTTGGCACGTTCCCGCCGCATGCGACGCGTACAGAATGCGCCTAGTATTCACGTTAATTGACACCTGAAATGACACCCTAAAAAAACGCCCCGCCTGAGTCTTGGAGCACTCAAAACGGGGCTAACAGGTTTCGCCCGGACCGACACTGGCAAGCCCTCCTACCCCAAGCAAGGCAGCCAGCAATGGACCAGGCCGAGTCCGTAGTCAATCGGCAGTCTAGTTTGTAAATGGTCGCTAGTCGTTGCTCGGCAGCAATGAAGCCCTTCCGCCCTTGTCGCGAGCACCATGGTCACGGCTGCTGTTTAATGGGCAGAAAGAATTATGCAGAACATTGATGGGACGTTTGGAGAGAAATAGCGGACTCACATTTTCATTTTCTTATGCTTCGCCCAGCGCGTCTGAGCTGCATTGCCCCCCTGCCTTCTAAACACCGACCAGTTATTCAAGTACTTCCGCCAGTGACGAGGTAGCTCATATTTTTTTCGTCGACGCCGGATCATACAAGCCAAAAAAATCGTTGGTAGAGTGGGCATCTGGCTCGTCGGATTTATCAGAAAATCTCCATTCGCCAGCTCCATAAGGTTGATTTCTGCCTTCTCCCGTTGCTTCCGCAGTCTCACGTACCAACGCCGATATCCGACGCTCTCAGTTGCACACCTCAGCAGACACAATTTCCCCTCGACGTACAACTTTCGCGTGTACCAATCGTACGGTTGTTCACGTTTTGACGGTTTGAAGCCGCGTCGCCTTGCAGCCTGAACAAATAGGTTTTTGTCAAAGCTAGCCTCAAGCCTGCGGTCGGGCCTCGCTCGTTCTCCTTGCCATCCAGTTGTGCCTAAGAGTTCTTGTGCCGGCTGCCGAACACGTTCCCGCGAGCAGCCCGCCCGCTTCCCAATCTCAGGCATGGTCAATTCGTTTTCAGTTAGCAGATGCAACAGCATGCCTCGATCTACCGATTGTCGGGCCATGTGCTTTGTTTACGCTTCTAGTTGAATGTGGCTACCACGGTCAGGTTGGCATTCAGAAATACCGTGCAAGTCGTTGCGGTGAAGGAAGTGCAGCCGCTCCCGCCACCAAGAGAGGAAGTCCCTTGCGGACTCTCCGTTAAGACAATTGTGGTTCCAATCGCAAATCCGGCGGTGCAGACGCTTCCTGTGTTGAGCCGGTGTTTTACAAACCGGGGCTTCGGATGTAATCTTTCGCCCAATCCACAACTAGCGATGCATAGCGATGGGACACCCCAGTTTTCGCGCAAACTAGGGTGTTCTTATTTCGCCGGCCACAGCCGGTCAATCTCAACCATGATCTGAATGGCCAACTGGATTGCGTCCGAAATGGCGCAGATTGATGCCGGTGTGCGACCGGCGGGGAGTTGAGTCAGCCTCCGGGCAGCCAGGATGGCAGCCGCAATCAGCAAGACGCGTTTGCGCCCCTCGTCCACGAGAGAGGGCATTCTACGCCTTCGCTTTTTGTTCGTCTACCGGGACCCCTGTGGTGGTCAATGAGTGGATTGGGGATATTACGCCAGTTGACTCGGTGCGCGATGGGATCGACATTCGAGGCAATGCTCGGAACACGAAGTATGAGTATTACGCACCTCAATTCGAACAGAAGTTGAGGCCGTGTGCGCAAGATGACCCCGGCAGGAGGGGCCTGATCATGATGATAAATGCGAAGTCAGGTTTTATCTCCGGATTTAACCTTCGAAGAAATGAGGCTCAGCGGTTGGCGACACGTCAGTCGGTGACTTCTGGTAGCGCCTTAACCGGCTCCTATCTGGCGATGAACGCGGCCGCTACCCTGATGGCTGGTTTTGGACTCCTGCAGAACTCTCCGGCCGTAATCATCGGCGCGATGCTCATTGCGATGCTATTCGGTCCGATCGTTGGCATCGCTCTTGGACTCGCCGAAGCGAACATTCCGTTGCTAGGTCGTTCTCTCGTCTCGGAAATCGCTGGCGCTGCGTGGGTGCTGGCGATCGGCTGCGCAGTTGGTTTGGCGAGCCATAACCTGTCGATGGGCAGCGAGATCCTCTCGCGCACGTCACCCAACATCCTTGACTTATTGATAGGGTTGGTGGGTGGCATCGCCGGAGGATTCACCTACGTATCGACAGGCCTAACGGGGGTCATCGTCGGCGTGGCCATTGCCACGGCCTTGGTTCCTCCCTTGACGTCCTGCGGCATCCTGCTGACGCACCACTTGCCAGGACTCGCAGCCGGGGCTTTCCTGTTGTTTCTCGCGAACTTCACCGCGATCGCCATCGGCGCGATGATCGTCTTCTATTTCGCCGGACATCGGCCGCAAGCTGCGGACCAAGCGCACAAGGTCTTGATACCGCGCTTGATTTCTCTTGCACTCCTTGCAGTCCTCGCCGTTCACTTCACTGTGATGTTCCGTCGAGCCATCGCGCAATCGCTCTTGGAGAACGGCATCCGCAGGATCCTGTCCCGCGAAGTGGCTAATACCCCTTTGGCGCACCTCGTCAGCGTAACGTTCTCGGCAAGCCAAGGCACGACGGTTGCCTGGGTGGTGGTGCGCTCGCCGCACCCGATTTCCCCCGAGGAAGTCGGAGGCCTCAGCGACCTGGTCAACCGTGCCACAGGCAGCAGTGTTTGCCTCTACGTGAGCGCGGTGATCACTGCGGAAACCAGTCGGGAGGGCTATATCAACGAACCGCGGTCTTTGCCCGCCGAGGATCCCAGAGATCCGTGACTCTGGCTTTCGGCAGCGGTCGGCGATTTCGCAACTGCGTGTAATGGGGATATTTCAACAACCAGCTGGGCCTGTTCCCCTAAAAAATGCTCGGACCCTCGCTGTGTTTAGCCAAACCAACAGAAAAGCGCCAAGCACAAATTCGGAAGCCAGCATTACACGGTTAGGTGTTTTCAATAGATTTGGTGAGAGCGAGTTCCAAGACCGCAGATTCACAATCGTTAGAACTGATGTGAAAAGAACCGGAATCCTGGCCCAATTCTTGCCTTGCCGGTACGCCCAAGGAACCACGTAGCCGATTCCTATTAGAACGATGAGGACGATGAACGTGCTGACAGCGTGAGGGGAGGAGTAATTGATGACCATCCAACCGAAGGCATTGCAAATTGCCATCAGGATTGTTGTCAGGGTAAGACCGCGGGGACGGTTCACACCGTGAGACTAGCACATGAGGATCTCGAGACCGGCCCGGCTGGACAGTCGCTCATGCCCACGTTCTTAGTCCGATGATGCCCCAGTAAGCGAGATAAGCGGCAGCAATGACGAGCGCGGCCGTCACTACGATCGAGAGGCGACGAACGCCACGCCGCACCTCGCCTCCCGCGCGCAATACCGAGATGAGGCTGGCCAGTACCGCGATCGCAAACACGAGAGTCATCGCTAAGAGTCCGAAGGACCACGGAGTCAGATTGCCCATGCGCTCGATCAGGTCGTCGGTACTCAAGGTGAAAATCACCACGAAGGCGATGAGGCTCAGCACGGCAATCAGCGGCCAAACGCGCATTGCCCGCTCTGCCGGACGCCGACGCCTGCGGCTTAGTCCGCCAAGAATCCAGAACGGGGCATAAATCACGATCGCAATCACCGAGAGTAGGACGAAAGCCACCAGAACAATTTCGCTGATTGCAAACCAGCCCGGAATCTGCTTCATGGTTATTCCCAGGCTATCCTGCACGAAGCGGCCTTCTGGACTCACGCTCAGCAACGCGAGCGTCGCCATGGGCAATGGCGGATCTTTCTTCGGAACATGCCGAAACTGTCCGCCAGCAACCGGAAGGTATTCGTCATTTCTCCCGCCCAGTTCGGTCATGAACAATGTTCCGTTGCGGAACTGAATCCGGCTCAATCTCACCAGACGGCCCAGAAAATGCGTCAGCTCGACGCGCGGAGAATCGGGCTCGTACCACCCCGCGTAATCTGCCGCATCCGCGGGAAGCGAGGCGACGGGCGGCAGAGGAGGCTTTTGCAGTCCTTTCGTGATGTATGCCCGGATCGTCTTGCCAATCTTTTCGTACGCAGTCTCGCTTTCACTATTAAGGCTGAAAGAATATCCCACGCCGTAATCCGGCATGTAGCTCATATCGGTAGAGCCGCCTTCAATATCCCCGTCGTGTCCGTGATAGACGAATCCTTCCTCAACGCTCCAGAAATTGCTGAGTCCGTAGCCTGCTTTCATGCCGTTTTTGGCGGCCCACGTGCTTTTGGGACTTTCCATGCGGTCGATATCGGCGGAAGGTACGACCTGTTTCTCTTTCACGGCGCCGCGGTTCAAATGGAACTGCACATAGGCCGCCATGTCGTTGGCCGAAGCGTTGATCGCTCCTGATGGCCGCAGCAAAATGTGCGAGTAGCTGTACGGCGTCTTCCCGTCATCGTGATAAAGCGTGGTCGCCACTCCTGCAGGTGGCTGGAAGTACGTCGCTGTTTTCATCCCCATCGGAGCAAACAGATTTTGCTCGACGAAGTCTTCGAAGCGCTGCCCGGTAATCTTCTCGACGATGTAGGCGGCCACCGCTGGCCCGGAGTTGCAGTATGCCATGCGCGTGCCCGGCCGCCAGCGCGACGTTCGCGAATGATGGTCGAAATCCAAGCCCTCGTTCAACCTCATCGAGTCAGGGGCCTTCTTTGCGTATTCGCGGAAATGTATGTCATCCCAACCGGTCGTGTGCTCAAGCAGATTCACAACGCGAATCGGATCCGTCGCTTCCCAGGGGTTGTTAAACCACACATCAGGCGCCAATTTGTGTACCGGATCCTCAAGAGACAGCTTGCCCTGATCCGCCAGCAACAGAATCGACAACGACGCAAACGCCTTCGAGGTCGAACCGATGCGGAACAGCGTGTCGGCAGTGACCGGGCGTTTGCTCGCCACGTCAGCAATGCCAAGCCCCGTCACCCACTCAGGTCCGTTCTTGTGCACGATCACGATCGAGACGCCCGGCGTTTGAGTATCCTTCAGGATCTTCTCGATCTGCTGCTGCAGTTCCTGGATGGAATCAGCAGGTTTTGTCTTCTCTTCTTCTCTCTTGTCCGCTGCCCAGCAGAGAGACGCAATGAGGACGAAAACGACAATGGCGTGGGGGCGTCGCATGGGCGTTGATGATCCGCATTCTACATCGGCAATCGTCGAAGAGCTGTTCCGCGCAGTTCCAGACAAGTACCTGATCGGCTTGGACTGCGTCGTACTGACGAACACGGCAGGTTTGTCG